>Ga0209172_10000185_pt1 | contig 189343 bp, 173 predicted proteins | sample LarsenN4metaG_FD_184113 | JGI IMG/M metagenome (GOLD analysis project Ga0209172, IMG submission 184113) | Hot spring sediment bacterial and archeal communities from British Columbia, Canada, to study Microbial Dark Matter (Phase II) - Larsen... ... | reverse complement strand
GGCGATGCGGAAGCTGCTCCACGCCGTCTACAGCGTGGCGACCCATCGCCGCCCGTTCGTGCCGAATCTGGTCGCGGTGGAGACACCCCGGTGAAAAAATCGCTTGACGGCCGTCACGGTATCTCACCGGGCGTGGAACCGCGGCGGACGCTTCTCGGCGAACGCCCGCGGCCCCTCGGCGGCGTCCTCCGTGCCCCGCAGCGTCCCGGCCAGGAACGACTCCAGGCGCAGCCCGTCGGCCAGCGGCAGCGACAGGCCGCGCACCACGGCCTCCTTGGCCGCCCGCAGGGCGAGGGGCCCGCGCTCGCACAGCGTGGCGGCCAGCGCGCGCGCGGCCGCCATCAGCTCGGGCAGCGGCACGATGCGGTTGATCAGCCCCACGCGCAGCGCCTCCTCGGCGTCGATCGGCTCGGCGGTGAGGATCATCTCCAGGGCCTTGGTGGGTCCCACTGCGCGCGGCAGCCGCTGGGTGCCGCCGGCGCCCGGCATGATGGCCCAGCGCACCTCGGCCAGACCGAACCTGGCGTGGGGCGCGGCGAGGCGGACGTCGCACGCCAGGGCCTGCTCCAGGCCGCCGGCGATGCAGACGCCGTTGACGGCGGCGATCATCGGCTTCCAGATCTCGAGCCCCCGGGTGATGCCGCCCAGGCCGTAGTCGTTGTGCGCCACCGGGTTGTAGCCGCGGCCGCCCGAGAACGCCGCCGGGACCATCTTCTTGAGGTCGGCCCCCGCCGAGAACGCGCGCTCGCCGGCGCCGGTCAGGATGGCCACCCACGCCGAGTCGTCGTCGCGGAAGCGCGTCCACGCCTCCACGAGCGCGTAGTGCGTGTCCGGGTCGATGGCGTTCATCGCCTCGGGCCGGTTGATGGTGATCGTCACCACGCGGTCCGTCTGCTCGTACAGCACGGTCGGCATCCCGCCGCCTCCTCCCTCCCGCGCCGCCGGCGCGGCGCTCACGACATGATAAAGCCGCCGTCGACGTTCAGCGCCTGCCCGGTGATGCCGCCGGACTCGGGCAGGGCGAGGAAGACCACGGCGCGCGCGATCTCCTCGGCCTCGAGCATGCGCCGGCCCGGCGTCTGCCGCCGGTAGTAGCGCTCGAAGATCTCCTCGCCGGACATCGGCCCCCGCCGTGTGGACTGCACGCGCACGCCCATCCCCGCGCGCACGTAGCCGGGGCAGACGGCGTTCACGGTGATGCCGGGATAGCCCTGGCCGCCGAGCTCGGCGGCCAGGGCCCGGGTGAGGCCGATCACGCCGTGCTTGGAGGCCGTGTAGGCGGTGATGAACCCGTAGCCGCCGTGCCGGCCGAAGATGGAGGCGATCGTGACGATGCGCCCGTGGCGCCGGGCGATCATGGCCGGCAGCACCGCGCGGATCGCCCGGTACGTGCCGTTGAGGTTGACGTCGACGACGCGGGTCCACGCCGCCTCGGCCTGCTCGACCAGGAGTCCCTGCCCGTCGATGCCGGCACAGGTCACGAGGACGTCGACGCGGCCGTGCGTCTCGAGCGCGGCCCGGGCCATCGCCTCCATGTCGGTCATCCGGGCCACGTCGGCGGCCAGCGGCGTGGCGCGCACGCCGCCGCGCCGCGCCGCCTCGGCCACGGGTGCGGCAGCGTCGGCCAGGTCGGCCAGCACGAGGTCGGCGCCCTCGCCGGCGAAGGCGAGCGCGATGGCCCGGCCGATGCCGCCGCCCGCGCCGGTGACGACGGCCACGCGGCCGCGCAGCCGCATCAGACGAAGCGGGCGGAGACCGAGCCCAGCCGGGTGTAGGTCGCGCGGATGGCGTCCCCGGGCTTGGGCCGCAGCAGGGCGGACACCGAGCCCGTCATCACGATGTCCCCCGCCCGCAGCCCGAGGCCGCGGCCGCCCAGGTGATTGGCGATCCACGCCAGCGAGGTGGCGGGGCCTCCCAGCACCTCGGCCGCCGTGTTGGTGGCGGCGATGGCGCCGTTCATCTCGTAGACCAGCCCTTCGAGCGCCAGGTCGAGGCTGGCCACCGGGGTCAGCGCCGTGCCCAGCACGACGGCATTGGCGTACACGCCGTCGGCGATGACGTCGGTGGCCACCGGCTGGCCCGTGTAGCGGAAGTCCACCAGCTCGAGCGCCGGCAGCGCGCCCTCGACGGCCTGCAGCGCCCGCGGCGGCGTCACGCCGGGCCCGACCAGGTCGTGCCGCATCACGAAGGCGATCTCGGCCTCCACCACCACGCCGGCGAAGCGCGCGCACGGCACCTCGGCGCCGCTGGCGAAGGCGCCGCTGGCGAGCAGGAAGCCGCACACGGGCTCGTCGGTGTCGAACATGGCCTGCGTGGCCCTGCTGGTGAAGCCGGCCTTCCAGCCGATGACCCGCTCGCCGCGCGCGACCAGCGCCTGCCGCAGCCGGTCCTGCACGGCGTAGGCCTCGGCGACGTCGAGGCGCCGGCTGGCGCTCGGCGGCGCGATCGGGCGGTGACCGTCGCGCGCGGCGATGAGCGCGTCGACGGAGACCTCGCTCATGGAGCGGACGCTCACCGGCGCTTCGTGCGGCGGCCGGCCCGCCGGCGGGTCTTCGCCTCCGCGCGCTTCGCGGCCGCGCCGCGCGCCGCCCCGTCCGTCGCCGCCCTTCCCGCCGCCGCGCCGGCGGTGCGCGACGCGGCCCGGGGGACGCCGGCGTGCGTCTCGTTGCGCCGGCCGACGTCGCCGCGGACCGCCGGGCCGCGCTCGATGGCGCGGATCCACGCCTCGAGGTCGCGCCCCAGCTCGGGGTAGCACCGCTCGCGATAGGCGCGCAGCGCGGCGAGCGCGGCGGGGTCCTTCCAGGGCTTGAGCACGAACGGCGCGTCGGGATCGTGCAGGTCGAACGGCGCCTCGGTGGCCAGCCGGCTGACCACGTAGCGCCGGGTGAGCTCGGGCATGGCGCCGAGCCTACCGCCGGCCGCGGGCTCGCCGCAAGTCACACGCGGCGCCGCAGCACGGCGACCGCGGCCACGAACACGGCCAGCGCGAGGGCACCGGCGAGCAGGTTCGGCCGGACGCCGTCGATCGACAGGGCCAGCGCCGTGAGCAGCGTGTAGAGGACGTTGTTCACGACGTGCGCGACCGCGGCCGGCAGCACGCTGCCCGTCCGCTCGGTGACGGCGCCGAACCAGAGGCCGAGGGCCAGGGCCAGCACGGCGTGGACGGGCTCGACGTGGAGCAGCGCGAAGGCCAGCGCGCTGACGATCACCGCGGTGCGCGGCCGCCACACCGCGGCCAGCGCCGTCTGCATGAAGCCCCGGAAGAAGATCTCCTCGGCGGCGCCGGCGACGGGCCCGATCACGAGCACGGCCGCGAAGAGCTCGCCGCCGGCGGCCCCCTCCAGCACCCGGCGGATGTCCGCCATGGCGCTGCGCTCGGCGAGCCCGGCCAGCACGGTGGCCGAATCGAGGGTCTGCCCCAGCGCCAGCGTGCCGGCGATGATCAGGACCAGCACCGGCCCCGTCTCGCGGCCCGGGAGCAGGCGGAGACGCCGGGGATCGAAGGGGCGCACGGCGGCCAGCAGCGTCACGAGCAGGGCCATCGCCGACGCGAAGCCGCCGGCGAGCAGCGCCGGCAGCGACATCTCCCGCTCCGGCAGTTCGGGGTACAGCTCGTGGACCACGGAGAGCGCGACGAGGTTGAAGGCCACGATGCCGACGAAGGCCAGCACGTAGGCCGCGAACACGGGCCAGAGGCGCGGCGGCTCCGGCGGCGGCGCCGGGGCGGGCGGCCGGGCGGACGGGATCACGCGGCGCTCAGCGCACCGGCGGCAGCCCGAGCTTGCCGGCCACGTCCTCGCGCAGCCGGTACTTCTGGATCTTGCCGCTGGGGGTCATGGGGAACTCGTCGACGACCTCCAGGCGCTCGGGCAGCTTGTGCCGCGCCAGGCCGTGGCGCTCGAGCCAGTCGACCAGCTCGGCGAGCGTGGGCGCCTCCCCGCGCGGCACCACGTAGGCGCAGGCGCGCTCGACGAGCCGCGGGTCGGGCATGGCGACCACGGCCACCGCCTGCACCTTGGGGTGCGCGAAGAGCAGGTTCTCCACCTCGGCCACCGAGATGTTCTCGCCGCCGCGGATGATGATGTCCTTGGAGCGGCCCGTGATCGACACGTACCCGTCCCCGTCCAGGACGGCGCGGTCGCCCGTCCGGAACCAGCCGTCGGCCGTGTGCGCCTCGCGCGTGAACTCCGGCCGCTTCCAGTACCCGACGAACTGCGAGTGCCCGCGCACCAGCAGCTCGCCCTCGACGCCGGCCGGCACCGCGGCGCCCGCGGCGTCCACCACGCGGAGCTCCATGCCGGGCAGCGGCACGCCGTCCGTGCCGAAGACCTTCTCCTCGGGATCGCGCAGGCCGTTGCACGACACCAGGCCGTTCTCGGACATCCCCCACCCGGCGGAGATGGCGCACCGCAGCCGCGCCCGCGCGTCCTGGACCAGCTTGCGGGGAATGGAGGCGCCCGCCGAGATGAACAGCCGCAGCGAGCCGAGGTCGCGTCGCTCCACCGCCGGCGCGTCCGTGAAGTCCTGCAGGAACGGCGTCGCCCCCATGGTGTAGGTCACCCGCTCGGCCTCGACCAGGCGGGCCGCCTCCCCGGCGTTCCACACGTCGAGCCACACGCCGGTCGAGCCCAGCAGGAGCGTCAGGCAGTAGCCGTACAGGAACCCGGTCTGGTGACCGAAGGTCGAGGACATGAGCGCCACGTCGCCGGCGTGGAAGCCCAGCCGGTCGATCAGCGGATGGCAGATCGACAGCACCGTGTTGGCCGTGTGCATCACGCCCTTGGGCTCGCCGGTCGTCCCCGACGTGAACACGACCTCGGACACCGCGTTGGGATCCGTCCCGGCGAGCGGCCGCCGCCCGGCCCGCGACTCCCAGGCGGTGTCGCCGAGCTCGGCGAACGGCCGCATGCCGGGCCCGGGCTCGCCGCGCGCGACCCACACGTGGCGCAGCGCCGGCGCCTCGGCCCGCAGCGCCGCCGTCATGGCCACGTGGTCGTGGCCGCGGAAGCGGGCCGGCACCACGAAGGCCCGGCTCTCCAGGCGGCCGAGGATGAAGCGCAGCTCGGCGGCGCGGTAGGTGGGCGGGATCGGGTTCAGGATGGCGCCCAGCCGCACGCACGCCAGCGCGAGCACCACCCACTCGTTCCAGTTCGGCAGCTGCGTCGAGACCACCGCCCCCGGCTCGACGCCGGCCGCCTGCAGCCCGTGCGCCACGCGCTCGGCGGCCCGGGCCAGCGCCGCCCACGTGAGCCGGCTCCGGCCGTCCACGATGGCCGTCTTGTCGGGCCGCTCGCGGGCCCAGCGGTCCAGGTACGCGTCCAGCGTCTCGTCGCGCCACCAGCCCGCCGCGCGCATCGCCGCGATCCGCGCCGGGGTCAGCGTCGTCTCGATGCCGGCCATCGCGGACGCAGGGTACGGGCCCGTCTCGCGCGCTGTCAACGCTCCCCGCGGGCGCTCATATCATGGTGTAGCCGCCGCTGACCGACAGGGTCTGGCCGGTGACGAAGCCGGCCGCGGCGTCGGAGGCCAGGAAGAGCACGGCGCCGACCACGTCGTCGGGCCGGGCCACCCGCCGCAGCGGATAGACCTTGGCGATGCGCGCGCGCATCTCGTCGGTCATCCACGCGCGGTTCTCCTGGGCGTTCCACATGCTGAGCGCGCCGATCTCCTCGTCCTCGGTGGGCATGGTCATGCCCGGGCACACGACGTTCAGGCGGATGCCGAACTTGCCCACCTCGCGCGCGATCGACTTGGTGAGCGCCATGACGCCGGCCTTGCAGGCGGCGTAGACACCCTCGCGGAACTCGCCGATGCGGCCGGCGTCCGAGCCCAGGCTGACGATGGCGCCGCCCCTGCGCGCCATCATGCCGTCGAGCACGGCGCGCGTGCAGTTGATCATGCCCCACAGGTTCAGCTGGATCTCCCGCTCCCACTCCTCGCGCGTCTTCTCCACGAAGAGCGCGTCGCGGGTCCAGCCGACGTTGTTCACCAGCACGTCGACCCCGCCGAAGCGGGCCTCGACGGCGCGGACCATGGCCTGCACGTCCGGCCACCGCGTGACGTCGGTGCGGACCACCTGGGCCTTCGCGCCCAGGGCCTCGGCCTCCGCCGCCACCTTGCCGCCCTGCGTCTCGTCGATCTCGGCCACCGTCACGTGGGCCCGCTCGCGCGCGAAGCCCAGCGCGATCGCCCGCCCGATGTTGGAGCCGCCGCCCGTCACCACCACGCTCTTGCCCGCCAGGTTCAGGTCCATGACCGCCTCTCCCTCCTCACAGCCGGTGCACCATCCAGACGCTGGGGTCCTCGTCGCGGCCCTCGTCGCGCTCGCGGTCGACGATGACGGGCTGCAGGGCGCCGGGCACCACGTACGGGCCGCTGTCGGGGAAGACCATGTCCGTCCAGGCCTCCCAGTCGGCCACGCGGCCCGCGATCACGATCGTCCGCGGGACGACGCGCACGACCTCGGCGCCGAGCCGCCAGTGCGTGCGCATCCACGGGTCGAAGGGGCCGCCGTCGGGCCGCGTCCAGCGCACGTAGCGCTCCATCGGCGCCAGCGGGTAGGCCGCCTTCAGCGTCCGGGCGCACCGGCGCGATCAGCGCGCCGAGGCGGTGCTCGCGGGCCAGGGGAACTCGTTCGGCGAGGCCGGGGCGCTCGGCCAGCGTGACGGCCGCGAACGGCACGCTCAGGCCCTCAGTACGGCAGCGCCTCCCGGCCCATGAGCTCGCGGGCCACCACGAGCTTCATGATCTCGGCGGTGCCGTCGCCGATCTCCAGGCCGATGACGTCGCGCATGCGCTGCTCGAACGGCAGCTCGTCGGTGTAACCGTAGTGGCCGTGCAGGAGCAGGCACTGGTGGATGACGTCCACGGCGAGCCGGGGCGCCCACCACTTCACCATGGCCGACTCCTTGGTGTGCGGCTGGCCCTGGTCGGCGAGCCAGAGCGCGCGATACGAGAGCCAGCGCGCGGCCTCCAGGTGCGTGGCCGCCTCGGCGATGGGGAACGACACCCCCTCGTACTGCGCCAGCGCCTTGCCGAAGGCCCGCCGCTCCCTGACGTACGTCATGGTCTCCTCGAGGGAGGCCTGGGCGGCGCCGAGACACGCCAGCGCGATGAGCGCGCGGTTGAAGTCGAAGCCCTTCATGACCTGGTAGAAGCCCGTGCCCTCCTCGCCGAGCCGGTGCGAGACGGGCACGCGGACGTGGTCGAAGGACAGCACGGCCCGCCCGATGGCGCGCGCGCCCATGTCCCGCAGCGCCTGACGCGACACGCCGGGCAGGTCGAGCGGCACCAGGAACGCGGTCACGCCGCGCGCCCGCGCCGCGGCGTCGGTCCGCGCGAAGACCATGGCCGCGTGCGCGAACATGCCGAGGCTGATCCCCGACTTCTCGCCGGTGAGGAGGTAGGCGTCGCCGTCGCGGACGGCCCGGCAGGCGAGGTTGGCGGCGTCGGAGCCGGCGCCGGGCTCGGTGAGCGCGATGGCCATCACGACGTCGCCGCTCACCGTCGGCGCCAGCCAGCGCTCCTTCACCTCGTCGGTGCCGTTCTTGCCGATGATCTCGCCGGCCAGGCCCGCCAGCTGGACGCCGTACGTGCAGCTGAAGTCGCCGCGGCCGACCTCCTCGATGGCGATGCCGGTGGTCACCAGGTCGGCCTCCTGCCCGCCGTGGGCGACCGGCGCGCGCAGGCCGAAGAGCCCCATGGCGCCCATCTGCTTCCAGGCCGCCCACGGGAACTCGCCCGTGCGGTCCCAGTCGCGGGAGCGTGGCGCCAGCTCGCGCCGCACGAAGGCGCGCAGCGTGCGGCTCAGCTCCTCCTGCTCGGGACTGAAGGCGGGGTGCATGCCGTGACGGCGGTCAGGCCCGGCAGAGCCGCAGGAGATCGCCGGCGTCGCCGAGCGTGTCGAGCGCCAGCGCGGCGCGCTCGACCGCGGCGACGCGCTCGGGGGACAGCACGCGCGCGGCGTTGGCGCGGAACTTCTCGACGACCGCCGCGCCGGACAGCGGCCGGCTCGGCCCGCCGCGGCCGTCGGGCTCGCGCGCCTCGACGACGCGGCCGCCGGCCAGGTGGACGCGCACCCACCCCGGGAACCCTTCGGGGAACCGCGCGTCCGGGTCGACGCGATGCGCGACCCGGTCCGCGAGCGCGAGCACCCGGGCGTCGCCGAGACGCTCGGGGGCGAAGGTGTCCAGGCCGACGGCGCCGTGCACGAGCGCCGCCGCGACCGCGAACGGCAGGCTGAACTTCGCGTCGTACGCCGACCGCGGCCGGCGCTTGGCCTCCACCGGCTCGCACACGATCGGCACCTCGCCCGCCGGCACCCGGCACTCCACGGCCTCGATGGCCTCGGCGGTCAGCCCGTGGGCGGCGCGCAGCGCCAGCGCGCAGTCCACGTACGCGTGCAGGTAATGGCAGCACGGGTACGGCTTGAAGCCGATGGCCAGCGTCTCCCACGTCCGGCCGAGGGTGTCGAACGGCGCGGGGTCCGGCGCCCGGCCGAGGAACGTCGCGTAGAGGCCGAAACGGCCGTCGAGGATCGACGCCGGTCCCGTGAAGCCGCCGCGCGCCAGCGAGGCGGCCACGACGCCGGCGTGCGCGGCCCAGCCGGCGTGAGCGCGCTTGCTCCACGACCCGTCGGCGAGGAACTCCTGCACGCCCGACGCGAAGCTGCCGGCGAGGCCGACGGCCGCGGTCATCCGCGTCGCGTCGAGCCCCAGGACCTTGCCGGCGGCGAGCGCGGCGGCGAAGGCGCCGCACACGCTGGTGGCGTGCCAGCCGCGCGCGTGGAACGCGCCCGGCGCGGCCATGCCGAGGCGCGCGATGGCCTCGTAGCCGGCGACGGCGGCGGTCACGGCCGCGCGGCCGTCGGCGCCCTGGCTCTCGGCCAGCGCCAGCACCGCGGGCAGCACGACGGCGGAGGCGTGGGTGATGGAGGCCGCGTGCGTGTCGTCGAAGTCCAGGCCGTGGGCGAGCGTGCCGTTGGCGAGCGCGGCCAGCGGCGCCGGCGCCGTGGCCTTCTCGTGCACCACCGTGCAGTCGCCGCGGGCGCCCCACGTCTCGAGCGCGCCGCGCACGGCGACGGCGACGTCGTCGGCGGAGGCGGCCAGCGCCAGGCCCAGCACGTCGAGCGCGCGCAGCCGCACCGAGGCGATCACGGCCGGCGGGAGCGCATCCCAGGTGAGGTCGTGGGCGAACGCGGCGACGCGGGCGGCCAGCGTCATGGCCGCCATGATACTCCGGGGCGGGCCGGAGGGGCGGCGTCAGCCGGCGGCGGGAATGCCCTCGACGTTCGCGGCGACCCGGCTGCGCAGCGCCCGCACCGCGCGACCGCCGCCGTCGCTCGCCTCGAATTCCTCGGCGAGCCCGGCCTCGATGAGCTGCTGCACCAGCGCCTCGCGCTCGGGCCCGGCGGGGGGCAGCAGCGGCGAGCGCCACCGCATCACGAAGTAGCCCCGCCCGACGTGGGGCAGCCGGGACTCGGCCCGCTGCAGCTCCGCGAGCGCGCGGTCGAGCGCCGGCGCGCCGGGACCGGCCGCCGCCGGGGCCGCGTAGCGCGGCGTGCGCGGCGGTGCCACGCGCGCGCGCTCGGCCCGGAAGGCGGCGACGCCGTCGGCGAGACGGATCTGACCGAAGCAGCGCACGCGCAGGTCCTTGGAGAGCTCCTCGGCCGACCACGTGGCCACCCACACCTGCTTGCCGAGCGCGTTCACGGCCTCCACCGCGGGCACGAAATCGTCGTCGCCCGAGATCAGCACCGCGGCGTCGTAGGCGCCGTTGGCGGCGTAGTGGATCAGGTCGGCGACGAGCCGCGTGTCCACGCGCTTCTCCGTGGAGTACTCGTACTCGGCGCCACAGGCCACGCAGCGGCCCGTGCGCCGCACGCGCGGCTCTCGCTTGACGAAGTAGCCCGGCCGCAGCTCCAGGCCCTTGAGGAATCCCTCGACCACGGGCGGCGCGTCGGCGGTGACCCCGACGTAGTAGTAGGCGCCGCCGAACACGGCGGTGGGGCCGCCGGCGGCCTGGGTGATCCAGACCGCGAGGCGATCGTAATCGACGCGCAGCGCCTCGTCGAAGCGCTGCAGCGCCCGGTAGAAGTTCTGCCCGTCGAAGAAAATCGACACCTTCATGCGCCGCTCCGGAACAATCCCTGACGGCCGGGATGTGGGTTGGTCAATCGCGCTCCACACGGGCGGCGGCCGGCCCCGAGCGTACGGCCGCCTCGCTACCCCGGTGCGCCGAAGTGTCGCTCAGGACCGGAGCGGACGCAACCGGGATGCGGCGGCTGGGCGGAGGGGATGGTGGACGATACTGGACTTGAACCAGTGACCTCTGGCATGTGAGGCCAGCGCTCTGCCAACTGAGCTAATCGTCCACTGCGCCGAATGCTACACACTTGCCCGGCGGGTTTCAAGCGACGGCCGGCGCGGCCCGCGCGAGGACGACGGCGATCCTTCCGTCACCACGCCGCCGGAACGCGCTGCCAGCGTGTCTCGGTACACACGCCGTTCGAGCGCCTGCTTCGCCCGCGCACTCCTGGGGGAGGCTGCGGGCCGTCCAGGGGCCCCTCCGACCGGGACGTCCGCGCATTCCCGGGAAGCGGCCCCGGGTTCGCGGCAACGCGACGAGCGTCGGGGGATGGGGCCATTTCGGCCCCATGTCGACTCTAGTCGAGCCGCCCGCGCCGGGCCAGCGCCGCCTGCCGTCGCGCGGCGTCGAGGGCGCCGCCCACGCCCTCGACCTGGCGCACGAGCGCCTCGCCGAACGGCGCCGCGGTGACCGCCAGCAGCCCGGCGGAGACGTGGCGCCACCCGGCGATGTCGACGGTGGCCAGCAGGGCGAGCGCGTCGAGCCCGCACGAGATCAGCAGGGCCAGGCCGATGAAGACGTAGTTGCCCAGCACCGCGCGGTGGTAGCGCAGCACGCCGGCGACGGGCCAGGCCACGGCGGCGGCCGAGCGCCGGAGGGCCGCGTGCTCCACCGCCCCGGCGGCGACGACGAGGCCCAGGAAGGCGAGCTTGCCGCCGAGCAGCCCCGCGGTCTGCTCCGGGCCGAAGCCGATGTGCAGGTAGGCGAAGCCGAGACAGAGACCGACCGCCCCGAGACTCCAGAGCACCACGCGTCGCGCGACGAGCTCGCTCTCCCTCATGCCTCCTCCGCGATGCGCCCCGGCGATTCTACGCCAGGACACGGGCGGAGAGGCTGACGATCGTCGGGACGACGCGCTAGGATAGTCGCGGCGATGACCCGCGTCCTGATCCTGACCGCCAGCTACGGCTCGGGTCACACCATCGCCGCCCGCAGCCTCGCCCAGGCCTTCGCCCACGCCGGCGCCGCCGTGCGGGTCGTCGATCACTTCCGCGAGCTCGTGCATCCGATGTTCGAGCGCGCCACGCGCGCGCTCTACTACTGGACGCTGCGCCGGGCGCCGGCGGCCTGGGGTGCCGCCTACGCGCTGGCCGACCGCATGGCCAGCGACTCCCCGCTGGCCTTCGGCGCCACCCGGCTCGGCGCCACGCGGCTGGCGGGGCTCCTCGGCGAGGAGCGTCCCGACGCCGTGGTGAGCGTCCACGCCACGCCCGCGGTCGTCCTCACCGCGCTGGCCGCCGCCGGCACGCGGGTGCCCCCGCACACGACGGTGGTCACGGACTTCGTCGCCCACAGCCAGTGGATCGCGCCCGGCGTCGAGCGCTACTGCGTGGCCGCCGACGAGGTCAAGCACGAGTTCGTCGCGCGCGGCCTGCCGCCCCGGCGCATCGTGGTGACGGGGATGCCGCTCAGGCCCGAGTTCGACGCGCCGGTCGACGCCGCCGCCGCGCGCCGCGCGCTCGGCCTCGACCCGCGCCGGCCGGTCGTGCTGGCCATGGCCGGGGCCGACGGCTCGCTCGGACGCCTGCCCGACGTCGCGCGCGTGCTGGGCCGCGGCCCCCGGCCGCGGCAGGGCCTGATCGTCGCCGGGCGCGACGCCGCGCTGGCGGCGCGGCTGGAGCGCGAGGCCGCCGGCACGGCCGTGCGCGTGCTCGGGTACGTCGCCGACATCCGCACGCTGATGGCCGCCGCCGACGTGCTGGTGACGAAGGCCGGCGGCATGACGCTCGCCGAGGCCATGGCCGCCGGGCTGCCGCTGATCGCCTACGGCTCGCTCGCCGGCCAGGAGCGGCGCAACGAGCACTTCGTGTCGCGCGCGGGCGTGGCGCTGGCCGCGCGCTCGCCGCGCGAGCTGGCCGGGGCCGTGGAGCGCGCGCTCACCGAGCCCGACCTGCTGGAGCGGCTGCGCCGCCGCATGCGCCGCCTGCACCATCCCGGCGCCAGCCGCCGCGTCGTGGCTGCGGTGCTGGAGCGCGAGGAGATCGCGCCCTGACGCCCCTCGGCCTCGGCGCGGCGGCGCTCGCCGCCGGCGGCGCGTGGGTCGCCTGGGCCTGGCTGCCCCACCTCGCCACGGTGGGGTGCGTGTGGCGGGGGCCGCGCGACGGCCGCCGCCTGGCGCTCACGTTCGACGACGGCCCCGATCCCGCGCACACGCCCCGCGTGCTCGACGTGCTGGCCGCCCGCGGCGTCCGCGCGACCTTCTTCCTGGTGGGCGAGCGCGCCGCGCGCCTGCCCGGCGTGGTCCGGGCCGTCGTCGACGGCGGCCACGAGGTCGCCAGCCACGGCTGGTCGCACGCGAGCCTCTGGCGCTGCGGGCCGCGACGCACGGCCGAGGAGCTCGGCCGCGCCCACGAGACGCTGGCCGCGCTGACGGGCCAGGCGCCGCGTCACTTCCGGCCGCCGTGGGGCCACGTGAACGCGGCGATGTTCCGGGCGCTGCGGCGGCTCGGCGAGCGGTGCGTGTTCTGGACGATCCAGCCGGAGGGGCTGCGGGCGCGCGATCCGGCGGCCCAGGCGGCCGACGTCCTGCGGCGCGCGCGGCCGGGGGCCATCGTCGACCTCCATGATGCCGACGGCGTGCCGGGGGCCGGCCCCCGCGTGCTGGCGGCGCTGCCGGGGATGATCCACGGGCTGCGCGAGGCCGGCTACGAGCTGGTGACGCTCGGAGACCTCATCGGCGCGCCAGGAACCGGAGGAACTGGGCCCCCTCCCTGAGGCGCCGGCGGCCGACGGCGGGATCGCGCACCATCTCGCCGGCGATGGCGAAGAGCTTGCGCGGGCGGAAGTAGAACCGCCGGTAGAAGGCCTCCACGGAGTCGAAGATCTCCGTGCGCGTCAGGTGCGGATAGCCCAGGACGGCGGCCTGCACGCCGTCGCCGTCCACGAGCGCGGCCTCCTGCAGCCAGCCCCGCTCCAGCGCCTCGCGGTAGAGCGCGGTGCCCGGATACGGCGCGGCCAGCGAGACCTGCAGCGTGTCGGGGTCGATCGCCTGGGCGAAGCGGATGGTCTCCTCGATCGTCTCCCGCGTCTCCCCGGGCAGACCCATGATGAACGTCCCGTGGATCTTGATGCCGAGCGCCTTGGCGTCGCGCGTGAACTCCCGGGCGCGGTCGACGCGGACCCCCTTGCGGATGTTGTTGAGGATGGCCTGGCTGCCCGACTCGTAGCCCACCAGCAGCAGCCGCAGGCCGTTGTCGCGCAGGACCGCGAGCGTCTCGCGCGGCACGGTGGCCTTGGCGTTGCACGACCACGTCACGCCGAGCCGGCCCAGCCCGCGGGCGATGGCCTCGGCGCGCGGCAGGTCGTCGGTGAAGGTGTCGTCGTCGAAGAAGTACTCCTTCACGCCGGGGAACAGCCGCGTGGCCCGGGCGATCTCGGCGACCACGTGCTCGACGCTGCGCGTGCGGTAGCGGTGGCCGCCCACCGTCTGCGGCCACAGGCAGAACGTGCACTTCGAGCGGCAGCCGCGCCCCGTGTAGAGGGACACGTACGGGTGCAGGAGGTACCCGATGAAGTAGTCCTCGACGACCAGGTCACGGTGGTACACGTCCACGACGAACGGCAGCGCGTCCATGTTCTCGAGCGGCGGGCGCTCCGGCGTGCGGGCCACGTGGCCGTTGACGCGGTACGACAGGCCCGCCACCGAGGCGAGCGGCCGGCCCCGGGCCACCTCCTCGACGGTGAAGTCGAACTCGGCGCCGGCCACGAAGTCGATGGCCCGGGACGCCCCGAGCGCCCGCTCGCGTTGCACGGCGACGTGCGCGCCGACGAAGCCGATGGTGAGCGCGGGGTTCTCGGCCTTGAGGGCCTCGGCGATCCGCACGTCGTGCGCGAAGGACGGCGTCGAGGTGTGCAGGACGGCCAGGTCGTGGTCGCGGGCCATGGGCACGACGTCGGCGGCCGTCAGCCCGGCCGGCGGGGCGTCGACCAGGCGGCTGCCGGGCACCAGCGCCGCCGGCTGCGCCAGCCACGTCGGGTACCAGAACGACCGGACCTCCCGCCGGGCCTGGTAGCGCGCGCCGGCGCCGCCGTCGAAGCCCCGGAACGAGGGCGGGTGCAGGAAGAGCGTGCGCAGGTGCTCGCCCATCAGCGGTCGACCCAGAGCCAGCGGCCGCCGGCCGTGGCGACGAGGCGGGCGCCCGGCAGCGCCGCGGCGAGGCTCCGTTCGGGCGCGCGCGAGGTGACGACCCACACCCGGCGCTCGGCGCCCCACGCCCGGCGCAGGCGCTCGGCGTCCCAGAAGCGCGCGCCGGCGCCGGGCAGCGTGGCGCCGAAGCCCAGCACGCTGCGCCGGCCGTCGACGATGTCCGGCCGGCGCCCCGAGTACCATTCGAGCGCGCCGGAGTTCTCCAGCGGGCCCTCGTGCAGCACGATGTCGCCGGGCGCCGCGCGCCGTCCGACCTCGCGGCCGATGTCGTCGGCGGCGCGATGGCCGGCGACGACGGCCAGCGCGATGCCGACGCATGGCATCAGGCCCAGCATGGCGGCCAGCACCACCGCGGGCGCCGCCGGCGCGCGCCGGAGGGTGGCGAGCGCGACGGCGCCGGCGGCGCTCACCAGCGCCGTCGTCGCGAGCAGCGTCCGGAAGGTGGCCCACGGCGGCAGCGCGCCGGCCTGGCCCGCCTCGGCGGCCTTGCGCGTGGCGACGTCGGTGGCGGCCAGCACGTGCCGCGTGAAGGCGGCGTCGCCGCCGGCCGCCGCCAGCGCGCACGCCACCGCGATGGCGGCGAAGGCCACCGCGTGGCCGGCGACGAGACGGCCGCCCCGGGCGTCGCGCCATGCCCGCGCCGCGAGCAGCGCGATCGCGGGATACGCGGGCAGGCCGTAGTGCGGCAGCCGGAACGAGGAGAGCGCGGTGAGCCCCAGCACGCCGGCGGCCCACAGCCCGAGCGCCACCCAGGGAGCCTCGCGCGGATCGCGCCACGCCCGCCGGCGCACGAGGCGGGCGACCGCGACCGCCGCCGGCACCACCCACGGCGCCGCGCCGGCCGCGGCGATGGCGAGGAACTGCACGGCCCCGAGCGGCACGTCCTCGTCGGGGAAGTGCCGCGCCCGCGCGACGTTGAGCAGGTGATTGTCGACGACCGTGTACCAGGCGAACCCCGGCCGGCGCGCCTCCACCACGACCCACCAGCCGAACGCCAGCGTGATCGCCAGCAGCACGCCGCCCGGCGGGAGCCATCGCGCGAGCGGGCGCGCGCGCCCGGCCAGGGCCAGCGCCGCGCCGATGGCCAGCGGCGGGGCGATGGCGCCGAGCGGGTCCTTGGCGAGCGCGGCCACGCCGAAGGCGGCGAGACCGGCCACGACGAGACCGCGCCGCTCCTCGACCACGCCGACCAGCGCGAGCGCGAAGCCCCAGGCGAGCGCGGCGACGAAGAGCGCGTCGGGGCGCACGTAGCGGCCGTAGGCGAAGAACCCCGCGCTGGTCAGGAGCGCGCCGCCGGCCAGCAGGCCCCACGCCCCGCCGAGCAGCCGCGCGCCCAGCCACGCCGTGGCGCCGACGGCGGCCAGCGCGGCCAGCGCCGGCACCGCCCGCGCGGCGGCCTCGCTCTCGCCGGCCAGCGCGAAGGCGCCGGCGATCAGCGCGTAGAGCAGCGGAGGCTTGTCCACGTACGGGACGCCGGCCAGCGAGAGCGCCAGCGGGTCGCCGGCCGCGCGCACCTCGCGCGCGATCTGCGCGTGCATCCCCTCGCCCGGGTCGTCGAAGGGAGCCGCCCCGAGCCCGAGCAGGAGGAACGGCGCCGCGGCCAGCGCGGCGACCAGGGCCAGGCGCCCGGCGCCCCTCACCTCAGGTCCGCGACACCAGGAAGACGCCGGCCACGATGAGCCCGATGCCGGCCCATCGCGCCGGCGTCACCGCCTCCGCGAGCAGGTACTGGGCCAGCAGCGCCACGACGATGTAGTCCACGGCCGTCATGGGCAGCACCAGGCTGACGTTCGCGCGCGACAGGAGGGTCAGGTACATGAAGAAGAAGCTCGCCTGCAGCGCCACGCCGAGCAGCAACCAGGGGTTCGACAGCGCGCGGCCGATCATGCCGCCGAGCCGGTGGCTCGGCGCCTCGGTGAGATCCCCCACCGTCTTCATGCCCTTGGAGAGCATCACGTGCCCCGTGCCCCCGATCATGGCGGCGATCAGGATCAGGACGATCGTCTTGGCCATCAGGGCACCCTCACAGGGCCCGGCCGATCGCCTCGAGCACGCCGCGCTCGACGGACTGATCGGTCGCGGTGAGCGGCTCGTCCTTGTCCACGAACAGGATCCGCTCGCGCTTGAACAGCTCGCGCTGCACGGTGACGCTCGCCTGGCGCTCGCCGACCGGCTTGATCTGCAGCCTGAGCCGGTGGCGCGTGCCCTTGGCGTAGACGCCGTAGTCCTCGCCCTCCACGCGCCGGGAGTCGGTGCTGATGAGCCCGACGGCGCGGTCGGCCTTGTCGATGTCCCAGCCCAGGTGCTTCAGCACCGCCTCCGTCACCGTCCACACGCGCTCGGCCGGCGCCCCGAACGTCCGCGCCACCGGATCGGCGGCGACGGCCGGCGTGACGGCGGTCAGCGTCAGCGCCACCAGCATCGCGACTGTCCTCATCACCCGTCCTCTCCGTCCCGGGGTGCCTGGCGTGCCGCGCCGGCCGCCGGCCACGCCGCGTCCCTACGCGAGCCTACCATCATGCAGCCGGTGCACGGCAGTGACTCCTTCGACGGCCTCCGGGCGGTGGCTCACCACCACCACCGCGGCGCCCGCCGCCGCGCGCGCGCGCAGGGCCTCGAGGATCACGCGGCTGTTGACCTCGTCCAGGTTGCCCGTCGGCTCGTCGGCGAGCAGGATCGGCGGGTCGTTCAGGACGGCCCGACAGAACGCGACCCGCTGCTGCTCGCCGCCGGACAGCTGCGGCGGATAGTGATCGCGGCGCGCCAGCACGCCGAGCTCCTCCAGCAGGGCCAGCGCGCGCCGCCGGGCCGCGCCCCGCTCGGTGCTCACGTACCGCGCGGCCAGCAGCACGTTGTCGAGCGCGGTCAGCGAGGGCAGCAGCAGGAACGACTGGAAGACGAAGCCGACGTACCGGCCGCGCGCCCGGCTCTTCGCCGAGCGCCCGAGCGCGCTCACCGGCTGGCCGCCGTACCGCACCTCGCCCGCGTCGGCGTCCTCCAGCAACCCCAGCACGTTGAGCAGCGTGCTCTTGCCCGACCCGGAGGCGCCCGCCACCACCACCAGCGCGCCGGCGGCGACGTCGAGGCTCACACCGTCCAGGACGCGGATCGGCGCGCCGTCCGGCGCGCGGTACCGCTTCACCAGGCCTCGGGCGGACAGCACGCGCCCGTCTAGGCGCCGCGCCGGATGGCCTCGGCCGGCGGCAACCGCACCACCCGGAGCGTCGCGTACGCCGCGGCGCCGGCCCCGAGCAGCACCGCGAACACCGCGGCCCCGGCCAGCAGCCGCGGGGAGAACAGGAAGAGCTGCTGCGTGCCCTCGCCGACCCACCGGTCGATGGCGCGACCGAGCGCGATGGCGACGGCGACGCCGCAGACGCCGCCGGAGAGCGTCACCGCCAGGGCCTCGCCGAGCACCTCGCGGCCGAGCTGGACGTCCGTGGCGCCGAGGGCCCGCTTGACCCCGAAGTCGCGCAGGCGCTCGAACACGGCGGCGGCGATGGTGTTGGCCACGCTGAGGCCGCCGATGACCAGGGCCAGCGCGCCGATGCCGGCCAGCAGCGCCGAGAAGAAGGCCGTGGAGTTCTTCAGCTGCTGGCTCAGGTCGCTCGGCAGCTGCACGTTCACGCCCGGCACGCGCTCGCGGATCCGCCGCGCCACCGCGTCCGGGTCCTCGCCCTCGGCCCAGCCGACCGCCACGCCCGTGTTGATGTCGGCCGCCGTCAGGGCGGCGGCGCCGGAGGCCAGCAGCGTGCGCAGCATCGTGTCCTTGGCCACCCACTGCTGGCGGGCGTCGGCGATGGGCACGATGACGAACCGGTCCGGCGCCGTCAGCATCCGCTCCAGGATGCCGACGACCTCGAACGCCTGGCCGGCGAGCTCCAGGCGGCCGCCCACCGTGAGCCCCCGCGACGCCGCCAGCGAGGCGCCCACCACGGCCACGCCCCGGTCGCCCTCCCGCAGGAAGCGGCCGGCCTGCACGGGCAGCGTCCGGTAGTGGCGGTTGGGCATCGGCACGCCGAGGTCGAGGCCCAGCAGCAGGTCCTGCGTGACGAGGAACTGCGAGCCGCCCGGGTTCAGCGGCAGCATGACCTGCGGCTGCACGCCCGCGACGCCGGGCACGGCGGCGATCGCCTTCACGGTCGGCGCGCGCAGCAGGCCGCCGCCGGTGAAGCCGGCGCCGGGGCCGAGGCCGCCGCCGGACACGGAGATCTGCCCGAGGACGAAGCGGTCGCCCCCCTCGATGAAGCGCACGATCCGCTCGCTCATCGCGCCCAGCGCCACCAGGCCGGCGACCCCGATGGCGATGCCGGCGATCGTGAACGCGTAGTCGCGGAGCGCGCGTCCCAGCGCCCGGCGCACTACCGTCCTCGCTCCGCACGCCATGCGGATCGGCCGGTTCCGCGCCGGGACGCGCGCTGATCGACGGCATCTCGCGCGGCCCTGAGCGCGGCGGCCAACCACCGGCCGGGGCGGGGCCGGGGCCGCCCTGCCCGGGGCACGCAATCCACGACGCGCGGGCGCCTGTCATCGAGCCACGATGACGACGTCGGCGACTCCGTCGACCCCCACAAGACACGGCCCCGGGCAGGACAACCCCGACCCCACCCCGGCCTCCCGTCCGCGCAGTTCGGCCTCATCGCCGCCGCATCACCGGCGGACCACCTTTCACCGCCACAGCCATCGCTCGCACGTCATCCGACGTGTCGGAGAGCGTCGTGCCGCCATCCGTCGTCGCCCGCGATCCTGATCTCAGTGCCCTCGCAGGTCACCGTTGGCCCTGGCGTCCCGGAGCGCGTGGATCTCGACCTGATGGACGGTGCCCGACGCGCCGCACACCTCCAGGCAGTCCTGCTCCCTCAGGAGCCGCTGCAGCGCTGGATGACTCACGCGGCGGCACCGCTGGAGGTCTTCAGCGAGCGCCGCGAGGAAGGCGGACGGCGGCGCTTACCATTCCAGGCGGGATTCGACGGGGAGGCCGGCGCGGCGGCGGAGCCAGACGTTGGCGCGGGTGATGGCGAAGAGGATGGCGAGGGAGGCGCGGGTGCGCCAGGCCATGTGGAGGAAGGAGCCGCCCGAGAGGACGGCGAGGACGGCGCGGTAGATGCCGAAGTGGTTTCGCGGGCGCATGAAGAGATCGAAGAACGCCGGCTCGTAGTACTTGTGGATGAAGCGGAACAGGGGCGCGATGCCGCGGCGGACGCGGCGCTCGTAGGACGCGAACCGCCGGGCCTCGAAGCGCCCGGTCCGGAAGGCCTCCAGGATCGCCTCGGCCGCCAGCTCGCCGGTCCGCATGGCGATGTAGACGCCGCCCGAGAAGATCGGATCCACGAACGTGATGGCGTCGCCGACGGCCACGAAGCGGTCGCCGACGACCGGGCGGTTGTCGTAGGCGAAGTTGGCCTCCCGGTGCACGGAGGTCACCCGCTCGGCGCCGGCCAGCAGCTCGGCCACCGGCGGGCAGCGGCGGATCATGTCGGCGTGCAGCTCCTCCATGCCGCCCGACCACGCGGCCACCGTGCGGGCGTGCATGACGGTGCCCACGCTGGTGACGTCGCCGGCGAGCGGGATCCACCAGATCCAGCCGTCGTCGAAGACGTAGATCCGGATGTTGCCCTCCTCCTTGCCGGAGAAGCGCGCGGCGCCCCGGTAGTGGGAGAACAGCGCGACCTTGCCCAGGTTGGGGATGCGCCGCCGCCGGCCGAGCCGCGTGGCGAGCAGGCTGGCGCGGCCGCTGCCGTCGACGGCGACGGCCGCCCGGGCCGTGACCGGCCCCTCCTCGCCGCTCGCCGACACCGTCACCCCGTCGGCATCGAACGCCACCGTCTCCACGGCGGCCGGCTGGAACACCGTCACGCCGTGGCGCCGGGCGTTGTCGAGGAGCAGCGTGTCGAACTCCGCGCGCGGCACCTGGTAGGTGTAGTTCGGCCACGGTTGCCCGGTCAGGAAGTAGAACGTCTGCGCCCGCGCGGTCGCCTGGTCGACGAACGTCGCCCCGTACTTGATCTGGAACCCGGCGGCCTCCACGGCGGCCCGCGCGCCGAGCCGCTCGAGCATCAGCATGGCGGCGGGCATGAGCGACTCGCCCACGTGGAACCGCGGGAACCGCTCGCGCTCGAAGAGGCCCACGCGGAGACCGCCCCTGGCCAGGAACGTCGCGACGCTGGAGCCGCCCGGTCCGCCACCCACCACGACCGCATCGAACACGTGCGTCACGAACCGCCTCCTGCGGGCACGGCGTCCGCCTCGTCGGCTTCCGTCACGGCGCCGGCCTCGGTCGGGCCCGCGTCGAGCCGCGCCTGGTCGTAGAGCCACTGCACGAGCGGGGTGACCCCGTCCGGCACGACGCCCCCGCCCATGGCGCGCGCCGCCGCGAGCGCCAGCACCAGCGGGGCGGCCACCGTCGCCGTCGCGGCGGCGCCCGCCCGCCGCCGCCGAGGGTGCCGCCACCAGCCGCGCACGCGGGCGCGCGCACGTTCCACGGCGACCGCCGTGAGCGCCGCGCCCCAGGCCGGCGGCGACTCCGCGAACGCCGAGCCGGCCTGCAGCATCGCGGCGTGCCGGGCGCGCAGGCGGCCGCGGTCGAACACGGCGAGGACCTCGGCGGCGCCGGCGCCGGCCTCCGCCAGCCACCGCCGGAGCACGGGGCCGCCGAGGTAGGCGCCGATGGCAACGCCGTCGGCCACGGGCCGGAAGCGGCTGCGGCGCGCCGCGCGCGGCACCACCGTGACGGGCACCTCGCACACCGTGATGCCATGGGCGGCGGCGGCCACCAGCACCTCGGTCTCGAAGACGAAGCCGCCGCGGCGGAGCCGGAGCCGGTCGATCTGCGCGACCGGGTAGACCCGGAACCCCGACTGGGTGTCGTCCACGCGGATCCCCGTGGCCCAGTTCAGGAAGAAGCCGGCCACGCGGATGGCGCTCAGGTGCGCCGCGGGCACGGCCGCGCCACGGCCCTGGCTCCCCACGATCCGGCTGCCGACCACGATGCCGTCGGGCGCCTCGCGCGCGGCGGCGAGCAGGCGCGGCACGTCCTCCGGCGCGTGCTGGCCGTCGCCGTCGAGGGTCACGACGTGCGAGGCGCCCCGCTGGCGCGCCGCGGCCAGGCCCGTGCGCAGCGCCTGGCCCTTGCCCAGCCGCCGCGGATGCCGGAGCACGTCGGCGCCGGCCGAGCGCGCGATCGCCGCGCCGGCGTCGGTCGAGCCGTCGTCGACGACGATCACGGGCGCGTGCCGCGCCGCGCCGGCGGTCACGCCACCGATGGTCGCCGCCTCGTTGAACACCGGGATGACGATCCAGGGCCTCACGCCGCCTCCTCGGCCGGGGCCACGACGAGCGCGACGTGGGCGCCGCCCCGTGCGACGCCGTGGACCAGGCCCGGCCCGATGCCCCCGCGCGTGGCGTTCGCCGCGCCGGGCGCGCGACCCGCCCGCGCCGTCCAGGCCGCGGCGGCGACGCCGAGCGCCCCGGCGCCGGCGTGGTCGCCGAGCAGCGGGCGGAGCGCGGCGCGCGGCGGGCGGTGCCGGAGCGTGGCCGCGAGCATCCGGTCCTCCCACGCGTCGCGCGCAGCATCGCCGTTGGCCGATCCGTAGAGCCAGCCGAGCGAGGCCGCCTCGACGCCGGCGGCGGCGAGCGCGGGCGCGATGGCGCCGGGGCCGGCGCCGCGCCCGACGCCGTGCGCGCGCGCCGGCAGGGCGCGCCAGGCCGCGCCGGCGATGCGGCCCAGGACGCGGGCGCCCCGCGCCCGCGCGGCCTCGAGCGGCTCGAGGACGAGGAACGTCGCGCCCTCGCCCCGCGTGATGGCCGGCGCGCCGAGGTCGTCGAGCGCGCGGGACAGGAACGGATCGACCTGGTCCACGCCGCCGGCCAGCGCCGCGGCCGCGCGGCCGGCGGCGACGGCGGCCGCGGCCTGCGCCACCGCCAGCTCGCCGGCCACGGTGGGCTCCACCAGCGTCAGCGAGAGGCCGCGCGCGGCCACGGCGATGGAGGTCGCCGCCGCCATGGCGTTCATGACGGTGTTCGGGAACAGGAGCGCGGACAGCCCGGTCGGGCCCCCGGACAGATAGCCGTCGGCGAACTCCATGGTGGACCGGAGATCGCCGAACTCCGTGCCGACGATGAGCGCGAGCTCGGCGCCGCGCGGCAGCGCGGCGTCCTGCAGCGCCAGGCGCGCGGCGACCACGGCCAGCTGGCACACGCGCGACAGCCGGCGTGCCTCGTGCTCGTCCACCAGGCCGCCGAGGGCGTCCGGGGCCAGCCGCGCCACCGGCGTCCTGAAGCCGTCCTCGGGCCGGGCGCAGCTCCGCGGCGCGGCGAGCCAGCCGCCGAGCGCCTCGGCGCCGCCGGCGAAGGCGGCGTTGATCGTGCCGGCGCCGGTGATGGCGACGGCGTTCCGTCCGGCACCGTCGCGGCGCGCGACGCCGGCCCTCATGCCCGGCGGAACAGCAGGGTCACGTTCTGGCCGCCGAAGCCGAACGAGTTGGAGATGGCGTACTCGAGCGCGACCTCGCGGGCGACGCCGGGCACGCAGTCGAACGCCACCTCGGGATCCGGCGTGGTCAGATGCGCCGTCGGCGGCACCAGCTCGTGAGCGAGCGCCAGCACCGTGGCCACGGCCTCCAGGCTGCCCGCGGCGGCCATGGCGTGGCCGATCATCGACTTGGTGGCACTCACGAGCAGCCCGCCCGCGCCGAACACGTCGCGCAGCGCGCGGGCCTCGACACGGTCGTTCTGGGGAGTGGCGGTGCCGTGGGCGTTGGCGTAGCCCACCGCCGCCGGCGGCACGCCGGCCGCCGCCAGCGCGGCGCGCATGGCGCGTGCCATGCCCTCGCCCGCGGGTTCCGGCGAGGTGACATGGAAGGCGTCGCTCGTCATCCCGGCGCCGGCGAGCGCGGCGTAGATGCGGGCGCCGCGGGCCTCGGCGTGCTCGCGGTCCTCCAGCACCACGAAGGCCGCTCCCTCGCCGATCGACATGCCGCGGCGGTCGCGATCGAAGGGACGGCAGGGCGCGGCGTCGAGCAGGCGCAGCGCGTTGAACCCCATGAAGCAGATGCGCGTGAGCGCGTCGGCGCCGCCGGCCACCACCACCCGGGCGGCGCCGTCCTCGACGAGGGCGGCGCCGGCAGCCAGCGCCGCGGCGCCGGAGCTGCACGCGGCCACCACGGTCTGCCGCGGCCCGCCCAGGCCCAGCCGCCCGCCGACCACCGCGGCGTGGGACGAGGGCAGCGTGGCGCGCAGCGCGGGCACCGGCGCCGCCGCGCCGCCCGCGTGCCGCGCCCAGTACCAGGCCTCGGCCTCGAGCATCCCGCCGCCGACCGCGCCGACGACGAGCCCGGCGTCGCGGCGCTCGCGCGCGTCGATCCCGGCGTCGTCCAGGGCCTCGCGCGCCGCGGCCAGCGCCAGGCGGTCGGCGCGCGACCGCCGCGGCGAGCCCGGGACGGGTCCGGGCACCTCGGCCGCGATCCGGCAGCGGAAGCCTTCGGTCTCGATGAGCGTGACGGGCCTGATGGCGCAGGTGCCGGCGCGGATGCCGTCCCAGTAGGCCTTCACGCCGACGCCGAAGGGGCTCACCGCCCCCAGGCCGGTGACGACCACGCCGCTCATGCCGGGCGCGCGCGCTCCGCGATGAACCGGGCGAGCGAGCCGAGCGAGGCGAAGTGCTCGCGCAGATCCTGGGACTCGTCCACCACGACCCCGAAGCGCTCCTCGATGGCGAGCCCGAGTTCGATGAAGTCCAGCGAGTCCAGGCCGATCGAGCCCTCGACACCCTTCGGCAGCGGCGTGTCGAGGCCCACGTCGGCGACCCGCCGGGGCTCGAACCTGAGGCGCGTCACGAACAGCGTCTTCAGCTCGTCGAGCACTTCCTTCGCTTCCATGGCCTCTCTATTCCGCCGCCGCGGCGGCTGTGGGAACTCGGGCGACATCCCCGGCGAGCCCGTAGCGCCGGCCGCGCCACTGCCCGGTCAGGCTGCAGTGATCGTCGCCCGTCTCGAGCGCCAGCGCCAGCCCGATCAGCGGGGCGCAGGCCAGCGTCTCGCCCGCCCGGCGGCGCACCGTCGACTCCAGCGCGGAGGCCGCCGCGGCCGGCGCCACGCGCGCCCGGCGGCCACCCGGCACCAGCACGGCGCAGGCCGCCGCCTCGACCAGCGGCCGGCCCACGAGCCAGCGGCCCCGCTCCCACAGCGTCGCACACTCCTGGGCCGTCTCCACCGCCAGCACGAGCGCGCGCCGGCACGCGCCGGCGCCCAGCAGGGCCTCGGCGTAGCCGAGGGCGTCGAGCGTGGCCGTCGCGCCCCCGATCAGCGTGACGTACGGGCCCGTGATCCCGAACTCGATGGTCACCTCGGCGGGGACCGCGCTCGGCGCCGTGTACGGGAAGTGTAGCGCGCCGCCGCGTGCGGCCTCGGCCTCGATGAACATGCGGTTGGACGCCCCATACGCGCCCGCCGTCGCGTAGACGAGGGCGGTGCCGGCGCCGGCGACGCCCGCGCGATCGAGCGCCGCCGCACGGAGGGCCGCCTCCGCGGCGGCCACGCCCAGCAGGCACTCGCGCGTGGCCCGCCGAAAGCGGTCGCCGGCGAGGGCCGGCGTGGCCAGCGGCACGACGGCGCGGCCGGCGGCCGCGGCGCGGGCGTCGGCGGGCAGCGCGGCGATCCCCTCGCCCCAGCCGGTCAGCACGCCGACGCCGGCGACCTTCATCCCGCCTCCGGCGCCGCGTCACGCGGCGCCGCGCAGCCCTCGAGCACCAGCGCGGCGTTGCAGCCGCCGAAGCCCGCCGACGTGCTCAGGCTGATCCGCGGCCGGGCCGCCCGCGCGGTCAGCGGGACGTAGTCCAGATCGCAGGCGGGATCGCGCTCCTCGAAGCCGAGCGTCGGTGGCACCAGGCCGTGGCGCGAGGCGAGCAGGCACATGATGGCCTCCAGCGCGGCCGCGGCGCCCATCGTGTGCCCCAGCCCGCCCTTGATGGAGTTGACGGGGATGGCGGCGGCGCGCGGCCCCAGCACGCGCTTGAGCACGGCCGTCTCGATGCGGTCGTTCAGCGGCGTGCCGGTGCCGTGCGCGCTCACGAAGTCGACGGCGCCGCCGTCGAGCCCGGCCTCGGCCAGCGCCGCGCGCGCCGCGGCCTCCAGGCCGCGGCCCAGGGGATCGGGGGCGGCGATGTGCGAGCCATCGGCGGTGCTGGCATGGCCGAGCAGCCGCCCCAGGCGGACCCGCGGGGCATCGGCCTCGCGGGCGAGGAGCACCAGCGCCGCCGCCTCGCCGAGCAGCAACCCGCTCCGGCGGCGGTCGAACGGCCGCACGCGCTCCGGCGTGAGCGAGCGAAGGGCGTCGAAGCCGCGCATCACGAACCGGCACAGGACGTCGTAGCCGCCGGCCACCACGAGATCCGCCCGGTCGCCGCGCAGCAGGTCGGCGCCGAGCCCGAGGGACGTGGCGCCCGAGGCGCACGCCGTCGACACGGTCAGCACGGGGCCGCGCGCGTCGAGCCGACGCGCCAGCGCGTGCGCCGGGGCGTCGTACAGGCCGCCGGCGGCGCGCCGGACCCCGCGCCCGTCGGCGAGCGCGCCGTCCAGCTCCTCCACGCCGCCCAGCGCCGTGCCGACCACGACGGCGCGCCGGGCCGGCGCCGCGTCGAGCGCGGCGCGAGCGAGCAGGTCCGCGGCGGCGGCGCCCAGCAGCAGCGCCGCGCGGCCATCGTCGGCCCGGGCGCCGTCGGCGCCCCGCACCTTCTTGATCTCCCCGCCGCGTCCCACGCGCAGGTCGGCGACGGGGAACCGCTCGATGGTGGAGATGCCGTCGGCGCCGGTCACGAGCCCGGACCAGAAGGCGTCGAGATCCTGCCCGATGGGCGTGACGACGCCGGCCGCCACGACGACGACCGGATCAGGGCGCAGGAGCCGGACTCCAGACGTCGAAGAAGTTGAACCACTGCGTGGGGTGCGCGGCCACCACGCGCTCCAGCGCCGCGACCCACCGGCGCTGGGCGGCGGCCTCGGCGCCCGGCGCCACGTCGATGGGCTCGCCGACCTCGATCGCGTACCGGTCGTCGGTCGTCGACACGCAGAAGGCCGGCACGACGGCGACGCCGGCGGCGCGGGCCAGCACGAACGGCCCCACCGGGAACGCCGCCGGCGCGCCGAAGAACGGCTGGGCGACGTCGCCCCGGGTGCCCAGGGCGCGATCGCCCTGCATCGCCACCACCGCGCCGCGGCGCAGGGCCCCGACCAGCGGCAGCGCCGACGTGGCGTCGCGCCGGACCACGAAGCGCACGGGCGCCGGCGCTCGGCGCAGGAAGCGCTCGACGCCGGGATCGGCCTCCGCGGCGACGACCACGTGCGTCGGCCGCGAGAGCTGCAGGGCGAGCAGGCGGCCGGCCAGCTCCCAGTTGCCGACGTGGGCCGTGAGCACGACCACGCCCCGGCCATCGGTGGCGGCGGCATGGAGCCGCTCCAGCCCCGCCACGCCGGCGCACAGCCACCCGAGGCCGCGGCCCCGGTTGGCCGCGATCAGGTCCGCGAAGCACCGCGCGAACGAGCGGAACGTCGCCGCCACCAGCGCGGCGCGCTCGCCGGCGGGCGCCGCCGGCACGAAGCGCGCGATCGCGCGCTCCACGGCGGCGCGCTCGGCGGGCAGCCAGCGAGCCACGAGGTCGGCGACGGCGCCCGCGGCGGCCAGGCGCGCGGCGCGCGGGAGCATCGCGGCCAGCAGGGCGACGGCGCGGTAGACGGCGGCGCGGTTCAGGCGATGCGCGTACCAGGTCGGGACGGCGCCGGCCGCGCCGGCGCCGCGGACGGGTGCCAGCGGCGCGGCCATCAGGACGGCCACGAGCCGTGCATCCGGTCCAGGCGCGTGCCGTCCCGTTCGCAGCCAGCGGCGGCGAGGAGGACGCCGAGGAGGAGGCCGGCGGCACGCGCGGACACCGCCCGACCGCCCGCCACTGTCGGCATGTGACCTACCGTAAAGGCCGGGCCCGGCGGGCGTCAAGCGCGCGAGCGTGCTATCGTCCCCGAGGCCCATGCCCAGGATCCCATGAGCCGAGCCCTGGCAGCGCTCTACCGCGCCCTGTACTCCGCGGTGCTGTCCCGGCTCCCCGAACCGACCGCGCTCGCCCTCGGCCAGGGGGTGCTCCGGCACGCTCCCCTCGACCGTCTGCCCGTCTTCCGGCTGGCAGACCCGCGTCTGGCCATCACGCTGGGGGGGGTGCGCCTGCCGAACCCGCTCGTGCTCGCGGCGCAGTACTACGACCCGCGCATCCTCGGCCGGGCGATGGGGCTGGGGTTCGGCGCGGTGACCACGAAGACGATCACGCGCGACCCGCGCCCCGGGCACCCGCAGCCCAACCTCGTGCGGGTGAGCACCGCCGCCGGGCCCGGGCTCGTGAACTGCAACGGCTTCCAGAACCCCGGCCTCGAGGCCTACCGCGTGGCCATCGCCGGCCTGCCCCATCGCGTGCCGCTGATCGTCAGCATCGCCGGCGAGTCGGCCGACGACTACGTGACGCTGGCGCAGGGGCTGGCGCCGCACGCCGACCTGCTGGAGCTGAACGTCTCGTCGCCGAACACCACGCTCGTCTACGCCTGGAGCACCCGGGCCCGCGAGCTCAGCGCCGTGCTCGAGCGCGTGCGGGCCGCCGTCCGGCCGCCAATCATCCTCAAGGTGTCGCCGGATTTCGCCGAGGCCAACCAGCGCGAGATCATTCCCGCCGCCCTCGACGCCGGCGTGACGATCGTGAACTACGGCAACACGCGCCGGGTGGAGGAACCGCGCCTGAGCCAGGGCGTGGGCGGGCTGTCCGGTCCCGAGATCTTCCGGGCGACGCTCGGCAACGTGAAGACGACCCACGCGCGATTCGGTGATCGGCTGCAGATCGTCGCCACCGGCGGTGTCGACGCCCCGGACAAGGCGCTGGCGCTGCTCGACGCCGGCGCGACGGCCATCGGGTACTTCACGGGATTCGTCACGCGCGGTCCCATCCTCGCCCGACTCATCCTCGAGGCGCTCGTCGCCCGCCGGGCCGGCGCGGCGAGATAAGCACACCTTGTCCACATGTCCACACGTATCCACAGCCGGCGAATTCGCCCGGACTGCCGCGCTCTCGCGGGCGAGCGCCGAAAAATGCACGGTCTGCTCGTCCACAGGCGGCGGCACGCGCAGAATCGGCGCGTCCGGGCGCGGCGCGCGCGGCGCGCGCCGCACGCCGCGCGCCTGGCATGCGGGTAAACGAGCCCTTGACACTCCGCGCGCGTCACTCGTAACGTGAGCGAGCGCTTCGCGACGCGCGTGCGTGAGCGCCTCCGGATCGTACGGCCGACCACATGAGAGGAACGGGACCGATGGACGGCAGCCGGAAACCCCTCGCGAAGGTGGAAGGACGTCGCCGCATGCGATTCAGCGGCGTGACCGTGGCCTGGCGCGGCACGCCGAACCTCGACGACTGGGTCGCCTACATCGCGAACGGCACGAAGTCGAAGTCGAAGCTGATCCTCGCCGACCACGCGTCGGAGCGGAAGGTGAAGTCGCTGCTGTCACGGCTGCAGACGCTGTCGCGAAAGGACATCGAGAAGCTGGCGAAGAGCTGACGCGGCCCCGGAGCTCGCGAACGAACCGCGCCGTCGAGGGGCGCCACGGCTTCGCCGCGGCGCCCCGAGCGCGTGGGAGGCCTGCAGGGCGCGGGAGCCCCCAGGCAGTCAGAGCTCGAGCGGGCCGGCGCTGGCCACGGCCGACGGGTCGCGCCGCCAGATCGCCGGGTCGGCGTCGACGTAGAGCTCGAGGCCGTTGCCGTCGGGATCGTTCAGGTAGATCGACTGGCTCACGCGGTGGTCGGCCAGCGCCATCCGCGCCACGCCGTGGGCCTGCAGGTGCGCGCGCACGGCCCGCAGGTCGTCCAGGCTGTCGCCCACCTTGAGCGCGACGTGGTAGAGCCCCACCGCCTCCGCTCCCGGCACCGGCGCCCCGGCGCCGACCTCCATCAGCGCCAGATCGTGATGGTTGTCGCCGCCTGCCGAGAAGAACGCCATGCGCCGCCCGAACGTCCCGCGCGCCACCTCGCTCAGCCCGATGACCTCCCGGTAAAACGCCGCCGCCCGCTCGAGATCCCGCACCTTCAACACCACGTGCCCCACCCGCTGCACCCTGATCCCCATGCCGGGGATCATACCCGCACGATGCCCGGCCCGCCCGATGACGTCGCCGTCCTGCTGGCTCCGAACGGGTGCCGCTGGCCTTCGAGCGTCGTCGCGCACACGGACGGACGCCTCGCGCGGTGCCGACGGCAACGCGTTCGAAGCACCGCGTTCGAGCGCGGCCTCGCCCGCGCCATCCTGCTCTGGGGGGAGGCTCGGAGGGGGCCGTCGAGGACCCCGTCGGCTCGGCGAAGCCCCCCCGGAGGGAACCAATTAGTTAGATCAACCCCTGTTCGGCCAGGCTGATGTACGTGCCGCGGCCGACGACGACGTGGTCGTGCAGCCGCAGGCCCAGCAGCCGCGCGCACTCCACGAGCTGGCGGGTGATGCGCACGTCCTCGCGGCTGGGCGTCGGATCGCCGCTGGGATGGTTGTGCAGGAGGATCACCGACGCCGCCGACTCGACGATGGCCGGCCTGAACACCTCGCGCGGGTGCACCAGGCTCGCCGACAGCGTGCCCTCGGAGACCACGCAGTCGCGCAGGAGCACGTTCTGGGCGTCGAGCAGGGCCACGCGGAACACCTCGCGGCGCAGGTCTTCCATGAGCGGGCCGTACGCCGCGTAGACCTCGGCCGGCGCGCCGAGGACCACGCGGCGACCGGGCACGCGCGCGCGGAGCCGGCGACCCAGCTCGAAGGCGGCGGCGAGCCGCGCGGCCTTCACCCGGCCGACGCCAGGCTGTCGCGCCAGCTCGGTGACCTCGCGCCCGGCCATGTCACCGAGCGAGCCGTAGGTGGCCAGGATCTCGCGCGCCACGTCGACCGCGGTCTTGCCGGGCGTGCCCGAGCCGAGCTGCAGCGCCAGCAGCTCGGCGTCGGCGAGGGCCGCCGGGCCGTTCCACAGCAGGCGCTCGCGGGGCCGCTCGCTCTCCGGCCACTGCGCGATCGCCATGCCCGTGAGTACGCCGTCCGCGGCGCTCGCGTCAACGTGCGGGTCTGGATACGCCGGCGTCAGCGCGGACGGCGGATGGTGATGCGGCGGGGCTCGTCGCCCACGCCCTCGAGGTGCACGCGGATCGTCCGCGCCGGCAGCAGCGGGGCGATCTTGTCGGCCCACTCGACGACGGTGACGCCGTCGCCGTCCAGCAGCTCGGGCAGGCCGAGATCGAGCACCTCGGTGAGGCTGGTCGTCCGGTAGGCGTCCACGTGGTGCACGGGCAGCCGGCCGTGGTACTCGTTGACGAGCACGAACGTCGGGCTGGTCGCCGTCCGCGCCACGCCGAGGCCGCGGACGAGCCCCTGCACGAAGCAGGTCTTGCCGGCGCCCAGCTCGCCGGTGAGCGCCACCACGTCGCCCGGACCCAGCGTGGCGCCGAGCCGCTCGCCGGCCGCGGCGGTCTCCTCGGCGCTCGCGGCGACCACGGCGGCGTCCTCGCTCATCCGCGCGCCGCCGGCAGCCCGGTGAAGGCCTGGCCCAGCGCGGCGACGACGTCGCCGGCGACGAGGGCCTCCTCGCCGACGCGCGCCGCGGCCAGGTCGCCGGCGCGCCCGTGCAGGAACACCGCGCACTGCAGCGCCCCGAGCGGCGGCATGCCGCGCGCCAGGAACGCGCCGACCATGCCGGTGAGCACGTCGCCGGTGCCGCCGCTCGCCATACCGGGGTTGCCGGTGGGATTCAGGTAGACGTCGCCCCCCGGCGCCGCGATGACGCTGCTGGCGCCCTTGAGAACCACGTGGACGCGGTGCTCGCGCGCCACCGCGCGCGCGACGCCCACGCGGTCGCGCTGCACCTCGGCGGCGCTGCCGCCGACCAGCCGCGCCATCTCGCCGGGATGGGGTGTCAGACAGCGGGGCGCGCCCGCGCCGTGGAGCACGTCGAGGTGGCCGGCCAGCGCCGTCAGCGCGTCGGCGTCGATCACCATCGGGCGCTCCAGCGCGCCGGCGAGCTCGCGGACGAGCGCCTGCGTCGCCGGGTCGAGACCCAGGCCGGGCCCGAGCGCGACGGCGTCTCGCACGGCGGCCAGGCCCGCGACCACCTCCCGCGCCTCCAGCGCGACCGTGCGCGCCGCCGTCTCCGGCAGGGCCTCGGTCATGGCCTCCAGCACCAGCCCGGCCACGATCGGCTGCTGGCTGGCCGGCGTGGCGACCGTGACGAGGCCGGCGCCGCTGCGCAGCGCGGCGTGCGCGGCCAGGGCGGCGGCGCCCGTCTTGCCGAGCGAGCCGGCCACGATCAGCAGGTGGCCGTACGTGCCCTTGTGCGCGGCGCGGGCGCGGCGCGGCACGAGGCGGGCGACGTCGGTTTCCTCGAGCAGGAAGGTGGTGATGCCGCGGGCCGTCTCGGCGGCGGGCACCCCGATGTCGACGACGACGACGCGGCCGGCCAGCTCGACGCCGGGACCGGAGACGAGCCCGAGCTTCAGGCCGGCGAACGTCGGCGTGAGGGCGGCGCGCACGACGGGGCCGGACGGCTCGCCGCCGTCGGCCGGCAGCCCCGAGGGCACGTCGAGCGCGACGACGGGCTTGCCGCTCGCGTTGATCGCGGCGATGGCGTCCGCCACCGCCCCCGACGGCGCGCCGCGACTGCCCGTGCCCAGCAGCGCGTCGACGACGACGTCGGCCTCGCCCAGCCGCCGGACGAGCGCGACCGGCTGCTCGATCGGCCGCCGCGGCACGCCGCGCGGCAGCGCGCGCAGCTTCAGCGCCGCGTCGCCCGTGATCTCGGCGGGCGGGAACGCCAGGATCACCTCGACGCGCACGCGGCGGCGGTGCAGCCAGCGCGCGAGCACGAAGCCGTCGCCGCCGTTGCCGCCCTTGCCGCAGACGACGGCGACGCGGCGGGCGCGCGGGAAGGCCTCCAGGAGCGCGGCGGCCGCGCCGCGGCCGGCGTTCTCCATCAGCGTCGCGCCCGGGATGCCGAGCTCGCCGCTCGCGCGCCGGTCGAGCCGCCGCATCTGCTCGGCGGTGAAGACGGGACGCACGTCACCCCCTCGGAGGGGGCCCCGACGGCCCCCGCCGAGCCACCCCTCGCACCCGATCGCGCGGGCCGGGCCCGCGCTCGACGCGGGCAGCGTCCACCGCGCGGCGATCCGACAGCGGGCCATGTCCCGCGGACCCGCCGAAGGCCCCCTCGTGGAGCGGGGCCCGTGACGGGCCCGGCGCGCCAGGCGCGGGTTCGAACCGGCGGCAACCAGGCACGGCGCTAGCGGATCGGCGGGAGGGCGGCCGCCTGCGCGAGGAAGTCGGCGAGGATCGCGGTGTAGACCCGGCGCCACTCGATCCGGGCCGCGCGCGGCAGCGCGATGTGCAGCGCGCGGCCGGGCGGGGGCAGGATGCCGAAGACGGCGGGATCGGCGGGCGCCACGCGGGCATCCAGGCGCGGCGCGCCCGGGTGCGCCCGCAGGTGCGCGTCGCGGACGAGCTCCAGCAGCACGCGCAGTCGCCGCGCGTCGGCGGCCTGGACGCCCGCGGTGGCGATCTCGATGGGGCCGACGGCGTCGCTCCGGCGGTCGCCGTGGATCTCGGCGTAGAACGCCAGCCGGCCCCGCGCGGCCTCGCGCACGCGCTGCTCGTAGGCCTCGTCCACGCGGCGCGCCTCGCCGGCGGGCGCCCGGCCCGGCACGCCCTGCGGCGGCCGGTTCACGTGATACCGGGCACCGCCCGCGGCGGCGCCCGCGTCCTGCGCCGCCACGCCGTTCGCCACGACCAGGCCGAAGCCCGTCCGTCGCGCCAGCTCTGCGGCCAGCTCGCCCGTCCGCGGATCCGACCCGCCGTGCGGGGCGGCGATGACGGCGCCGGCCCGCCCGGGCCGCACCGCGATCGAGCCGCGCTCGCCCTCCGGCGGCGGCACGACGTGGGTCGCGCAGCCGTGCAGGAGCAGCGCGCCGGTGGCCACGCTACCGAGACGTCGGGCCAGAGCGCGGCGGCGCGGCGACATCGGCGTCCCCGGCGAGGGCGGCGTCGGCGACCAGCATCGCCTGAGCCATCGCGTACTCGCCGTCGTGCGTGAGCGCGAGCAGCATGCGGCTGCCGCCGCGGGCCAGGCCGATCTCCCGCGAGCGGCCGGAGAGCACCAGGACCGGCGCCTGTCCCCGCTCGCGCCGCACCTCGAGCTCGCGCCACGAGATGCCGAGACGGAGCCCGGTGCCGAGGGCCTTGAGGCCGGCCTCCTTGGCGGCGAAGCGCGCGCCGAAGTGCGGCACGGGATCGCGCCGGGCGCGGCAGTACGCGATCTCGGACTCGGTGAAGACGCGGGTGAGGAAGCGGTCCTGCCAGCGGTCGATGACGGCGCGCAGGCGCGGCAGGTGGACCAGGTCCACGCCGATGCCCTTCACGGTCATCAGGGCGCGCCGACCAGCCGCCTGATCAGCTCCGCGAGGTCGTCGGCCATGGCGCGGATGCGGGGGGCCTCGGCGCCCTCGATCATGACGCGCGCCAGCGGCTCGGTGCCCGAGTAGCGCACCAGGATGCGCCCGGCCCCGTCCATCTCCCGCTCGAAGCTCTGCATGCGCTCGGTCAGGGGCCCGAGCGACTCGATGGGCGGCTTGGCCTTGACCGGGACGTTCACCAGGACCTGAGGGAACTTGCGCAGGCAGCTCGAGAGCGCGGCGAGGCTCTCGCCCGTCTCGCGCATGACCGACAGCAACGCCAGCGCCGAGAGGATGCCGTCGCCGGCGGGGGCGTGGTCGAGGAAGAGCAGGTGGCCGGACTGCTCGCCGCCGAGATTGGCGCCGCGGCGCTGCATCTCCTCGTGGACGTGGCGGTCGCCCACCTGGGTCTTGACGACCTCGATGCCCGCGGCCCGCAGCGCGGCGTCCAGGCCGAGGTTCGCCATGACCGTCGTGACCACCAGGTTGCCCTTGAGCCGGCCGCGCGCGGCCAGGTGGCGGCCGGCGACGGCCAGCGCGTAGTCGCCGTCGCGCACCTCGCCGGTGTGGTCGACCGACATCAGGCGGTCGCCGTCGCCGTCGAAGGCGAAGCCGACGGCGGCCCCCACCGCCTTGACGCGCTGCTGCAACCGCTCGGGATGCAGCGCCCCGGACGCCGCGTTGATGTTGGTGCCGTCCGGCCGGCAGCCCAGCGTCACGACGCGGGCGCCCAGCCGCCGGAACACCCGCGGGGCCACGCGGTACGTGGCGCCGTGGGCGCAGTCGAGCGCGATGGTCAGCCCCCCGAGCGCGAGCGGGAAGCAGCGGCAGAGGAAGTCGACGTAGAAGGCCTCGGCCCGGTCGTAGGTGACGTGCCGTCCGATGTCGCCGCCGCGCGCGCGCGGCGCGCCGTCGCCCCCGGCGAGCCCGGCCTCGATGGCGTCCTCCCAGGCGTCGGGGAACTTGGTGCCCTCGGCCGAGAAGAGCTTGATGCCGTTGTCCTGGAACGGGTTGTGGGACGCCGACAGCACGATGCCGCCGTGGGCGTCGAGAGCGCGGGTCAGCAGGGCGATGGCCGGGGTGGGCAGCACCCCGACCGCGAAGCAGTCACCGCCCGCGCCGAGCACCCCGGCGCTGATGGCGGCCTCGAGCAGCGGTCCGGAGCGCCGCGTGTCTCGCCCGACGACCAGGCGCACGCGGTCGACGTGGCCCTCGGCCCGCAGCGTGGCGACGAGCTGGCGGCCGATGCGGTACGCGAGCTCGGGGGTGAGCGGCTCCTCGTTGGCCACGCCTCGGATCCCGTCGGTCCCGAACAGCCGGGTCATGCCGCTCCCTTCATCGTGCCGCTCTCCGATTGTAGACCCTGCCCGCGCGTTTGCCGCATGAACGTTCAGCCACGCTCCCGCCGCAGGCGCTCGGCCACGCGCACGGCGTCCACGGTCTCGGCGACGTCGTGCGTGCGCACCAGCGCGGCGCCGTGCAGCACCGCGACGGCGGTGGCGGCCAGCGAGCCGGCCAGGCGGTCCTCGGGGCGCGCGCGCCCCGTGAGCGCCCCGACGAACGACTTGCGCGAGACGCCGACGGCCAGCGGGCGTCCGAGCGCCTGGAGCGCCGCCAGGCCGGCCAGGATCCGGGCGTCCCAGGCCGCCCACGGCATCCCCTCGTCGCGGAAGAAGCCGATGCCCGGATCGAGCGCCAGGCGGGTGGCCTCGAGGCCGGCGGCGCGAGCCCGGCCGAGCGCGGCCTCGAGCAGGCCGCGGACGCAGGCCACGGGGTCCGCGCCCGCCGCCGGGCGCGCCGCGGCCACGGGCGCGCCGATCCGGGAGGCCACGAGGAGGACGCCGCGGGCGTGGGCGCGCACGAGCGGGCCCATGGCCGGATCGCGCAGCCCGCTGACGTCGTTGACGATCCGGGCGCCGGCCTCGAGCGCGGCGCGGGCCACGCGCGCCGACGTCGTGTCGGCCGACACGGGCACCGGGATCCTGGCGGCCAGCGCCCCGACGGCGTGGCCCAGGCGCGCGGCCTCCTCGTCTTCGGCGACGGCGGTCGGCAGGTACGGCGCCGTCGAGCGCGCGCCGACGTCCACCAGGGCGGCGCCGGCCTCGACCATGCGGAGGGCGACGTCGATCAGGTCCTTCGCGTCGCCGTGGACGGAGCCCGGATAGAAGGACTCCGGGCTGACGTTGATGACCCCCATCACGACGACGGGATGGTCGCCGCCGACCGGCACGCCGGCCAGGTCCGCGACGCCGATCGTCATCGGACGAGCGGGCCGCGGCGCCGGCCACGGCCGTGGTGGACGCCGGGCGCCGCGCGGCGACGGCGCGACGCGAGCGCGGTCGGGGGGCTCGTGGACGTGGGGCACCTCGCGGGGCCCGGCGACACCGGACGGCGCGTGGGCGGCGCGGCGGCGGGGCGGCGCCCCGCCGGCGCCCGGCCTACGCGGGCGCCGGCGCCTCGGAGAACGGCCGCGTGCGCAGGATGCGGGCGATCTCCTCGCCGTCCAGCGACTCGCGCTCCAGCAGGGCGCGCGCCAGCGCGTGCAGCTTCTCGATGTTCTGCTCGAGGATCTGGCGGGCCCGCGCGGCGCACTCGACCACGATGCGCTTGATCTCGCCGTCGATGAGGAGGGCCGTCTCCTCGCTGTAGTCCTTCTGGCGCGCCACCTCGCGGCCGAGGAAGATGTGCTCCTCGTTCTTGCCGAAGGTGAGCGGGCCGAGCTTGTCCGACATTCCCCACTCGCACACCATCTTGCGGGCCATCTCCGTGGCCTTCTCGAGGTCGTCGCCGGCGCCGGTGGTCTGCTGGTTGAGCACGATCTCCTCGGCGGCGCGCCCGCCGAGCAGGATCGTGATGCGGCTGATCAGGTACTCGCGCGAGTAGTTGTACTTGTCGTCGAGCGGCAGCTGCTGGGTGAGGCCGAGCGCCCGGCCCCGCGGGATGATCGTCACCTTGTGCACGGGGTCCGTGCCCGGCAGGAAGTCGGCGACCAGCGCGTGGCCGGCCTCGTGGTAGGCGATCGTGCGCTTCTCGGCGTCGCTGATGATCATGGAGCGCCGCTCGACGCCCATGAGGACCTTGTCCTTGGCGTTCTCGAAGTCGAGCATCTCCACGAACTTCTTGTTGAGCCGGGCGGCCAGCAGCGCGGCCTCGTTCACGAGGTTGGCGAGGTCGGCGCCCGAGAAGCCGGGCGTGCCGCGCGCCAGGACCTTGAGGTCGACGTCGGGCGCCAGCGGGATCCGCCGCGCGTGCACGCGCAGGATCTCCTCCCGGCCCTTGACGTCGGGTCGCGGCACCACGACCTGCCGGTCGAAGCGCCCGGGGCGGAGCAGCGCCGGATCGAGCACGTCGGGGCGGTTGGTGGCGGCGATCAGGATGACGCCCTCGTTGGTCTCGAAGCCGTCCATCTCGACCAGGAGCTGGTTCAGCGTCTGCTCGCGCTCGTCGTGGCCGCCGCCCAGGCCGGCCCCGCGGTGGCGGCCCACCGCGTCGATCTCGTCCATGAAGATGATGCACGGCGCGTGCTTCTTGCCCTGCTCGAAGAGATCGCGCACGCGGGAGGCGCCCACGCCCACGAACATCTCGACGAAGTCCGACCCGGAGATCGAGAAGAACGGCACGTTGGCCTCGCCGGCGATGGCCTTGGCCAGCAGGGTCTTGCCGGTGCCGGGCGGGCCCACCAGCAGCACGCCCTTGGGGATCTTGCCGCCGAGCTTCTGGAACTTCTGCGGATCCTTCAGGAAGTCGATGATCTCCCGCAGCTCTTCCTTGGCCTCGTCCACGCCGGCCACGTCCTGGAACGTGACCTTGTTCTGCTTCTCGGAGATCAGCCGCGCCCGCGCCTTGCCGAACGACAGGGCCTTGGCGCCGCCGCCCTGCATCTGGCGCATGAAGAAGATCCACACGCCGATGAACAGCAGCATCGGCACCCACTGGAGGAAGATCGCGTACCAGGGGTTCGAGTCCGGCGGCTTCACCGCGATGCGGACGCCGCGCTCGCGCAGCATCTTGATGAGGTCGGGATAGTCGACGATGTACGTGCGCTGGGTCTGCGTGGAGTCCTTGAGCGAGTACGTGACCAGGTTGCCGCGGATCACGACCGACTCGACCCGCCCCTGCTCGACGGCGCGGAGGAACTCCGAGAAGTTCGGCTGCTCCTGTCCGCCCTGCTGCGCCCCCTGGAAGACCGTGAACAGCAGGATCACGATGAGCCCGATGACCATCCAGAGGGCGAGGTTCTTGTAGACCTGGTTCATGTGGTTCCGATTATAGCACCGGGCATGCCATGACGCGCCGCGGCGGCCGGGCGCTCAGCGGAGCGTCACGTACGTCGGCAGCCCGGCCGTCGCGGTGACGGCTCGGGCGGCGCGGCTGGCCTCCTCCCGGCTCGTGAAGGATCCCACCCGGACGCGGTAGCGCGCGGCGCCGTCGACCTCGACGACGTGGGCGTCGTGCCCCGCGGTGAAGAGCTTCGTCCTGAGGGCCTCGGCCTGCTCCCGCGTCTTGAAGGCGCCCGCCTGCACGGTGAAGCGGCGCTCGCCCGCTGCGCGGTCCGGCCGCGCCGGACGCGCGTCCGCGGCGCCGGCGCCGTCGCCGCGGACGCTCTCGGGCCGCGGCGCGCGCTCGACGGCCCGCGGCTTCGCCGGCGGTGGCGGCGCCGTGAGCGGCGCCGTCAGCTCCTGATAGAAGGTCAGCACCGGCGGCGCCTCCGCCGGGCGCGCGGTGCCCGTCGCCGGGCCGCCGAGGCCCGGCCGCGCCGCCGGGGCCCGGGCCGCGGCGCGCGGCCCCGCATCCCGGGGCCAGCCGATCGAGGGCAGGAGCGAGGGCCAGTGACGGCCGGCCACCACGCCGGCCGTGAACGTCACGCCGAGCACGGTGAAGCAGCCGAGCAGCAGGAAGAACGTGGCGGCGCGACTGTCCCGACGCTGCGGCCGCCCGGGCCTCACATGCTCTCCGGGGCGCTCACGCCCAGCAGGTCCAGGCCGTTGGCGACGACCTGGCCGACGGCCGTGGCCAGCGCCAGGCGCGCGAGGGTGAGCCTCGTGTCGGCCTGGATCACGCGGTGGTTCTTGTAGTACGGGTGGAAGAGCCCGGCGAGCTCGGTCAGCCAGTACGCCACGCGGTGTGGCTCGAGCGCGCGCGCGGCGCCGGCCACGAGCTCGGGGAACTGCAGCAGCCGCTTCACCAGCGCCAGCTCCTCGGCCAGCGCGAGCGCGCCGAGGTCGACCTCGCGCCACGCCGGCGGCCGGATGCCCTGCTCGGCGGCCTGCCGCCACAGCGAGCGAACGCGCGCGTGGGCGTACTGCACGTAGTAGACCGGGTTCTCGGCGGACTGCCGCGTGGCCAGACCGAGGTCGAACTCCAGCGGGCTGTCGTGGCGGCGCGTGAGGAAGGTGAAGCGCGCGGCGTCGCGGCCGACCTCCTCCAGCAGCTCCTCCATCAGCACGAACTCGCCCCGGCGCTTGGACATGCGCACGGGCTGGCCGTCGCGCAGCAGCGTGACGAGCTGGACGATCAGCACCTCGAACGCCTCGCGCGGATGGCCGAGCGCCTGCATCGCCGCGCGCAGCCGCGGGACATAGCCGTGGTGGTCGGGACCGAAGAGGTCGATGACCCGGTCGTAGCCGTCGAACTTGACGAAGTGGTGGTTCGCCAGGTCCACCGCGAAGTACGTCAGCTCGCCGCTCGAGCGCCGGAGCACGCGCTCCTTGTCGTCGCCGAAGTCCGGCGACCGGAACCAGTACGCGCCGTCCTGCTCGTGCGTGAGCCCCCGGCCGGCCAGCTCCGCGAGCGCCTTCTCGGTCAGGCCGCGGTCGCGCACGTCGCGCTGCTCCGACGTCCACACGTCGAACTCGACCCCGTAGTCCCGGAGCACGGCGCGCTGCCGGTCCGTGATGCGGGCGACGGCCCAGCGCCCGAGCGCCTCGGCCGCGCTCGTGCCCGGCGCGCTCGCCGCCAGTCTCGCGCGGAGCGCCTCGACGCTGCCCAGGCCCTCGTCGGCGAGGAACTCGCGGGCGAGGTCGATCAGGTACTCGCCCGGATAGCCGTTCTCGGGCAGCGGCGCGTGCTCGCCGAGCGCCTGCCGCACGCGGGCCTCGAACGACCCCGCCAGCGCCTCGAACTGGTTGCCGGCGTCGTTGACGTAGTACTCCGTGGTGACCCGGGCCCCCTGGGCGCGGAGCAGGCGCGCCAGCGCGTCGCCGATGGCCGCGGCCCGCGCGTTGACGATGACGAGCGGGCCGGTCGGGTTGGCCGACACGAACTCGAGCCGGATGCGCTGGCCGCTCAGCGCGCCGCCGCGCCCGTAGGCGGCGCCGGCCTCGAGCAGGTCGCGCAGCGCGCGCACGCACCACGCCGGGGCCAGCGTCACGTTGATGAACCCGGGGCCGGCCACCTCCAGGCGCTCGACCTCGTCCGTCGGCGGGAAGTTGGCGACGATGGCCTCGGCGACCTGGCGCGGCGACCGCCGCGCCGCCTTCGCGAGCACCATGGCCGCGTTGGTCGCGTAGTCGCCGTGGCCGGCCTGGCGGGGCACCTCCCACGCGCACGTCTCGAGCGGCGGCAGGCCGGCCTTCGCCAGCGCCGCCCTCATCGACTCGCTCAAGCGCTCGGTGATCGTCGCCATGTCGAGCATCGTCGCGCCACCGCGGCCCGCGCGCCGCAGACGCGAACCGCCGCGCGATGGCGGCGATCACGGCTCATGATACTCACCGCCTCGCGACGTGACGAGGAAAAACGGGGTCGGCCGCGACGCCAGGCCGCGATCGCTCACCAGCGCGCGTGCTCGATCGCGCGACGGAGCGCCGCGATGGCGTCTGCCAACCGCCGCCGTGCCTGCACCGACCCTGCGCCCTCGAGCGTGCGCGCGTCTCGATCCCGCTCCGGTGCACACATGGTGGTGCCGGCGACGTCTCACCGGACGGCGATTCGACGAAGGGTCGGCCGCCGTGATGACGGGACTGCCACCGAACCGTGGGTGCGGCGTGCGGGTCCTGTCGGGGGAGCGACTCGCCGGCCGGCATCGCCGGCGGGGCGCGGGGCTTGCGTTTCGCGTCGGGGCACTTCTCCGCGCGCACCTCGGGCGTCGAGGTCGACGCGGATGGGGTTGGCGGGGCCGCCGGCTGCTGGCGGCCGGCGAGTCGCTCCCCCGCCACCCGCACACCACCACCGGGGCATGGGACGCAGAGCCACGATATTCGAGTGACCCGGCAGGCGTCTGGATTCAAGAGACTGCAAAATAACGCCCGCCACTCACCATCTGCACGGCGGTTGTGCGGGCGGCCGGGGGATTGCGTTTCGGTGTCGGGGCACTTCTCGGCGCGCACTCGGGCGTCGAGGTCGACGCGGATGGGGTTGGCGGGGCCGCCGGCTGCTGGCGGGCCGCGAGCCGCTCCCCAGCCACCGGCACACCACCGCCGGGGGATGGGACGGAGAGCCACGATACTCGAGTGACCCGGCAGGCGTCTCGATCCAAGAGACCGCAAAATAATCGTCCGTCACTCACCATCTGCACGGCGGTTGTGCGGGCGGCCGGGATTGCGTTTCGGCGTCGGGGCACTTCTCGGCGCGCACTCGGGCGTCGAGGTCGACGCGGATGGGGTTGGCGGCAACGCCGGCTGCTGGCGGGCCGCGAGCCGCTCCCCCGCCACCGGCACACCACCGCCGGGGATGGGACGGAGAGCCGCGGTACTCGAGTGACGCAGCAGGTGTCTCGATCCAGGAGACCGCAAAATATCGCCCGCCACTCGCCCGGCGGGCGGCCGGGGCTTGCGTTTCGGCGTCGGGGCACTTCTCGGCGCGCACTCGGGCGTCGAGGTCGACGCGGATGGGGTTGGCGGGGCCGCCGGCTGCTGGCGGGCGGCGAGCCGCTGCCCCGCCACCAGCACGCCAGCATCGGGGAGGCCCCGGTGCTCGAGTGACCCGGCAGGCATGTCGAGGTGAAGCACTGCAAACAGGCCAGCACCTCACCTCTTGCGCGTCGGTCGGCTGGGCGGGAGGGGGCTTGCCTTTCGCGTCGGGGCGCCTCGTCGCACGAACTTCGGACGCCGGAAATCGGCGCGGAGGAGGCTGGCGGGGCCGCCGGCTGCTGGCGGGCCGCGAGCCATTCTCCCCCGCCACCCGCACGCCCTTGCGGGACGGCATGGCCGTTGCGGTGCTCGCGTGATCCGGAAGGTGCGTCGATCTAAGGGACTGCGAACGTGGCGAGGGATTCCACGGCGGCGACCGTGGCGATCAGGGCCAGGAATGCTGCCCAGCCGAGGACGATCACGGCTCTCCGGATGTCGTCACCGCGGGGGGCGCGGCCGAGGCCGAGGCGGTAGTGGCCGGGCTTTTCCAGGGTCACGCCGAGGGCGCCGGCCATCGCGGCCATCGTCCAGCCGGCGTTAGGACTGGCGGTGCGGCCGTGCTGGCGCCACATGACGGAGAGCGCGCCGCGCGCGTCGGCGCCGGCGAGCGCGGCGCCGCCCGCCAGCGAGAGGGCGGCGAGACGGGCGGGCAGCAGGTTCAGCAGGTCGTCGAGCCGCGCGGCGGCCTTGCCGAAGTGCTCGAGGTCGCCCTCGCGATAGCCGATCATGGCGTCGGCGGTGTTCACGGCCCGGTAGAACGCGGCGGCGGGCAGTCCGAGGAAGACGTAGAAGAGCAGCGGCGCCACCACCGAGTCCGTCAGGTTCTCGGCCACGGACTCGATCGCCGCCGAGGCGACCAGGCGCTCGTCGAGCGCCGCGGTGGGGCGACTGACGAGGTCCCGCCCGACCGCCTCACGGGCCGCGCCGAGGGCGCCGCGCGCCAGGTCGCGCGCCACCGAGCGTGCCGCCAGCGCCAGTCCGCGCAGGGCGAGGATCGAGGCGAGCGCCAGCGCCTCCAGGAGGCCGCCGACGAGCCCCGCCCGTGCCGACACCAGCGTCACCATCCAGCCGGTCAGCGCCGCGATGCCCGCGACGGCGAGCACGAGGAGGGCGCCCCGGAGCCGCAGCGCGCGCGGTGACCCCGCGGCCAGCCGCCGGCGTCCGGCGCCGATGGCGCGCCCCATCCACGCGACCGGGTGCCAGCGGCCGGGCGGGTCGCCGAGGAGGAGGTCGGCGGCGAGGGCGAGCAGGAGGACGGCGGAACGGCTCAGAGCCCGACGAGCCTGGCGATCGCGGCGACGTCGAGGGCCCCCGAGACGGCATCCGCCAGCCGGTCGTAGCGCGCGCTCGCCGGCTGCGGCGCGCCCCAGCGCAGGTCGGGCGCCAGTCCGCGGCGCCGCGCGAGCGCGGCGAGCATCGCGCCACGGACGTGATCGTCCTCGAACAGCCCGTGCAGGTACGTGCCGGCCACGAGCCCCGTGCCGTCGACGGCGCCCTCGGCCCGGCACGCGCAGCCCTCGCCGGCGAGGACGAACGGCGCGCGACCCGGCGCCACGGAGGTGCGGCCCATGTGGATCTCGTAGGCCTCGATCTCGCGACCGGCCGCGCACGCGAGCAGCGGCCAGGCGCCGGTCACGCGGGCGCGCACCCGCGTGGTGCGCTTGTCCCGGTCGAACGCCGTCTCCACCGGGAGCAGGCCGAGCCCCGGGACCGAGCCCGGCGAGCCGTCGACGCCCTCGGGGTCGTGGATCGCGCGACCGAGCATCTGGTAGCCGCCGCAGATGCCGAGCACCGGCGTGCCGCGTGACGCCGCCGCGGCGATGGCGCCGGCCAGCCCCGTCGCCCGCAGCCATGCCAGGTCGGCAGCCGTGCTCTTGCTGCCGGGCAGCACGACGAGGTCCGCGCCGGCCAGGCCGCCGACCGTCCGGACGAAGCGGACGCCGACGCCCGGCTCGCGCGTCAGCGGCGTCAGGTCGTCGAAGTTCGCGATGCGCGGGAGCCTCGGGACGGCGATGTCGAGCACGAGGCGCGTGTCCTCGCCCTGCCACGGCTCGTCGAGATCGAGCGAGTCCTCGGCGGCCACGAGATCGCGCTCGAGATACGGGACCACGCCGAGCACGGGAACGCCGGTGAGCGCCCGCAGCCGGTCCAGGCCCGGGGCGAGCACCGTCGCATCACCGCGGAACCGGTTCACGATCAGGCCGGCGACGCGAGCCCGGTCGTCGGGGGCGAGGAGGGCCAGGGTGCCGACGAAGGCCGCGAAGACTCCGCCGCGGTCGATATCGCCCACGAGGAGCACGGGCGCCCGCGCCAGCCGCGCCACCGCCATGTTCACGATGTCGGTGGCGGCCAGGTTGATCTCGGCCGGACTGCCGGCCCCCTCGATGACCACGACGTCGTGGCTCGCGCGCAGCCGGGCGAGACTCTCGCCGACCACCTGGAGCAGCGCGCCCGCGCGGGCGCGGTACTCTCCGAAGGACATCCGGCCGATCGGCGCGCCGCGGACGACGACCTGGGACCGGTCCTCGCCCTCCGGCTTGAGCAGGATCGGGTTCATGTCGACCGTCGGCTCGACGCCGGCCGCCTCGGCCTGCGCGGCCTGGGCGCGACCGATCTCGGCGCCGTCCCGCGTGACGGCGGCGTTCAGCGCCATGTTCTGCGCCTTGAAGGGCGCCACCCGCACGCCGCGACGCGCGAGCACCCGGCAGAGCGCTGCGGTCAGCAGGCTCTTGCCGACTCCCGACGCCGTGCCCTGGAGCATCAGGCACGCCGCCGGGCTCATGCCCCCCTCAGCCGGCGTAGCGGGCGCGGAAATCCTCCCAGAGCCTCGTGCGCGACGGATCCGGCTCGCGCAGCCGGCGGGACCCGTCGTCGTAGAACGGGTTCGGGAAGAAGACGGTGACCATCTGCTCGCCGAGCCCGTTCCACAGCCGCAGGCCGTAGCTCTCCGGCACGCACGAGCCGCCGACCGAGCGGAAGAAGGCGGCGCGGCTCACGCGCCGCGCGCGCGCCAGCGCCGGGTCGCCACCGCCGCGCGTGTCGCCCACGCACAGGTGGAAGTGCCACGGCCCCACGTCGACCGTGAGGTAGCCGTCGAGCGTGGACAGCGACGGGCGCTCGGTGAAGCGGATCTCCCAGGCCGCGCCCTCGACGATCGGGCCCACGGTGAGCTGCCTCCAGTGGCCCGTGAAGAGCTCGCGCAGCAGCCGCTCGACGCGGCCGTCCTCGACCGGGACGTCGTCGTACTCGATCGTCGTGCCGTCCAGACCGCGCTCGGTCGTCCTCGCGCCCGCCATGCCGGGGCCTCCCGCCGCCAGGGCCTGAGAGCTCCGGCATCATTCTAGGGTCAGCGGAGCCTGAAGACGACCGGGAGCCGGACGCGCAGGGGCCGGGCTTCGAGCTCCGGCGGCATGGGCTGTGCGGGCAGCGCGCGGACGGCGTCGACCGCCGCCGTGTCCAGGACCGAGTGCGACGAGGACTCCACGACGCGCACGTCGTCGATGGCGCCGGTCGGCCGGATGGTCAGCTCGAGCGTGACCGTCCCGCTGAGGCCTCGCCGCCGCGCCGACGCGGGATAGCGGAGCGACGCCTGGATGCGCTCGCGCAGGCGTCCCAGCCAGGGGCCGTACTCGGCCCCCGCCCCGTCGGCGCCCGGCGCGATCCGCGCCACCCGGGATGCGGGCCCCGATGCCGCCGCGGCGCTGGACGGCGATCCGTCGCCGCCTCCGCCGACCGCCCCGCCGCCGGCCCGCGCCCCGGGCGCCGACGAAGACGGGCGCGCGTCGGCCAGCGCCCCTGACCCGCGCGATGGCGCTGCATCCCGGTCCCACGGAACCGGATCCCGGGCCGGCGCGAGAGTCGGCGCCTCGGCGGGAGCGGCCGCCCCCGAGACGGACGGAGGCAGCGCCTCGTGCGCCGGTGGCTCCGCGGCCGGCTCGGCAGCGACGGAGGGCGCCGGCGCGATCTGCTCGGGCGCCGGAGGCCAGGCCGGCGGCGCCGGCTCGACCACCGGCATCGACGGCGCGACGTCGCGTCGCGGCCTGCCCGGCTCGGAAGCCGACAAGGGCTCCTTCCGCGCCGGCGCGGCCGCTTGCGGCGCCGGTCGGCGCGGCGGCGTCGGCTCGGGCGGCCCGCGGCGTTGCGGCGGCTCCCGGAAGGCTTCCCGCGCCGGGTCCCCTGCTGTGGTCGCTCGAGACCTGGTGGCCTCGCGCGGCATCGGCTCCGGCGATGGTCGTTCCGGCCGTGCGGCGGCCGGCTCGCGGGGCGCCGAGGCCGAGCCGCGCGCCGGCCGCGCGGCGGCGGCCCCGGTCGCGGGCGCGGGTGGAGGGGCGCCCGGCGCGGCCGGCTCGTCGGCGAGGGTGAGGTCCACGAACAGCGGTGGCGGCACCTCCGCCCGGGGCGACAGCACGAGGGCGGCCGTGACGAGCGCGCCGTGCGCCGTCGCCGAGGCGAGCAGGCCGACGAGCGAGCGCGCCGTCATCGCGGCCCCTCCAGCCAGCGCTGCACGGCGCGCGCGGTCGCGCTGCGGATCGCCCGTGCGGCGAGCGCGCCGATCTCGCTGGCCGGGCCGCCGAAGCGACAGGGCCGGCCGGCGCCCGTGGCCGCCACGACGACGGCGTCGGTCGACGTTCCGCTGGCGAGCCGGCCGTCGGGCGTGCGCACGCCGGCGTCCACCAGCGCCAGCGCCTTGGCCTCGGTGGCGGTCGTGAGGAGGTTCACCAGCGCGGCCGGCCCGGGCGCGGCGTCCACCAGGACGATCGTGTTGATGGTGGACGGCCGCCACGCCCCCGGCCCGGCGAGCCCGGCGGCCACGGCGTTGCCGAGCCCGGCGGTGACGACGGCGCAGGCGGCCATGCCGTCCGCCTTCTCGGTGGCGATCTCGGCGTGCTCGGTCGGCGCCGCCGTCAGCAGCCCGACGAACGGGCGCGCGATGCCCCGACGGCGCACGAAGTCCTCCAGCGTGCGCTCGCTGTCCTCGCAGCGGAAGTCCCGAGCGACGTGCACGTTCACGACGGCCCGCGCCTCGGCGGCGCCGCCCCCGACCACGGCCGAGGACAGCGCGCCGAGCGGGCGCGCCGCGGCGACGACCACCGCCGCGGCGTCCACGTGAACCGTGATGCCCTCGATCACCCGATCCTCCGCTACTGGAAGTACGCGCGCAGCCCGACCAGCGCGTTGAAGCCCAGGGCCGGGAAGCCGAAGACCTCACTGTACGTCTGGTCGGTGAGGTTCTCGACCCGCGCCGTCAGCTCGAGGCGTTCCATGGCGCCCGCCCGGCCGGCCAGGCGCAGGGTGCCGCCGACGTCGAGGCGATGGTACCCGGGATTCCGCCCGGCCGCGGGCGACTCGAACTGGCTCGAGACCACGTGGGCCTGGGCGAAGAGGCTGAGCCGCTCCACCGGCGTCACCACCACGCCGGCGCTCCAGCGGTGGCGGGCGAACCGCCGCAGCTCGAGGCCCGTCTGGAGGTCCTCGGTGTCCGTGTACGTGTAGTTCCCGAACAGGAGCAGCCAGTCGAGCGGCTCGACCTCCGACGTGAACTCCACGCCCCGCGTGCGGGCCCGGCCGACGTTGCCGCTCCGCGCGCAGGAGGGGAAGCCGGCGGCGACGCCGGCGGGCGTGGGCGCCACGTCGACCACGGTGACGAGATCCTCGAAGGAGTTGTGGAAGTACGTGGCGCCGAGGCGGACGCGCCGGGCCCACAGGTCCTGGTCGACGCCGGCCTCCCAGCTGCGGCTGCGCTCGGGCTCGAGCGACGGGTTGCCGAACGAGGGGCACAGGCCGCCGGTCAGATCCGGGAAGAACAGGTCGTTGATCGTCGGGGCGCGGAAGCCCTCGCCCCACGCACCGCGCAGGCGCGTGCCCGTCTCCTTGACGACCAGGGCGGCGCCGACGCGCGGCGTGACCTCCTCGCCGAAGACCTCGTTGTCCTCGTACCGCACGCTGCCGGTCACGAACAGGCGCTCCAGGAGCCGCACCTCGTCCTGCACGAACAGGCTCTTCGTCACGATGGAGGCGCGGAAGGCGCCGCGGTTGCGCCCGACCTCGTCACGGTACTCGCCGCCCACGCTCAGCGTGTTCCAGCGGCCGACGTGGAAGGCGTTGATGAGCTCGGCCTCCAGGCGGCGCGTGTTGATCTGCGTCGTCAGCGGCGTGTCGAAGGCCGGCGGGGGCGCGTCCTGGAACCCGGAGTTGTTGAACCACTGGCCGTAGCGGGCCTTGATCTCCCACCACGGCCGGATCGGCTGCGCGTAGGTGGCGGTGTAGAGCCAGGTCTCGAGCTGCTGCTGCATGTTCGGGTCGTCGAAGCGCAGCGGCGGGAAGACGTCGAAGGGCAGGTCGGTGTCGGTCTTGACGTAGCGGCCGGTGAGGGACAGCGCCCCCCTCCACGGGAAGTCGTAGCCCACCCGCCCGGCCAGCGAGAACTGCTCGGCGTCGTCGTTGTCGAACCGCCCCTGGGTGGCGTAGTGGCTCCCGGCGACGTTGTAGTTGAAGCCTCCCTGCGAGCCCTGGACGCCGAGCCGCTGCCGGAGGGTCTCGTAGCTGCCGCCCTCGAGGTGGACGCTGGCGCGTGGCGGCCCCTGGCCCTTGCGCGTGATGATGTTCACCACGCCGCCGATGGCGTCGGCCCCGTAGAGGCCCGACTGCGGGCCGCGCACGACCTCGATCCGCTCGACCGCGTCCACGGGCAGCTCGGCCAGGTCGGTGGTGCCCAGCGTGGGGCTCTTCACGCGCAGGCCGTCCACGAGGACCTGGACCTGATTGGGGTTGGCGCCGCGGATGCGGATGCTGCTCGTCTTCCCCACGCCGCCGGAGCGCTGGATCTCGACGCCGGGCACCCCGCGCAGCGCCTCGCCCAGCTCGTGGTGGTCGAACGTGCGCAGCTCGTCCTCGGTGACGATGGTCACCGCGGCGCCCACCTGGGCCACCGGCGTCACGAGCTTGGTCGCGGTGACGACGACCGGCTCGACCTTCTTCGTGTCGGCAGCGACCTGCGGCTCCTTCGGCTCCTGCGCGGCCGCGGGCGCGGTCGCCCACGTCGCGGCGATGAGTACGGCCAGGGCTCGCTTCACGGCTTCCTCCTTTTCCTCGAAAGGGTTCGAAGCAACGCCCCGGACAGGTCTCCTGACTCGTGGATCGTCGCGCTGCGCCCGGCCTTCCCGTCCGCGCCGCGGACAGTGGCTCCGATCGCTCGGTTCGGGCGGCGCTCCCCACTCACAGTGGCGGGACCGTGCCGGCCTCGGCCTCGCGCGGAGGCCTCACCGGCTTCCCTGGCGCCGGGGCACCGTCCACTACCCGCTGATCGCCATCACCTCCCTTCCCGGCGCGGCGCCGCGGCCTCCGGCGCCGCCGGCGGCCACGCGGGGTCCACCCGCAGCCGCCCGCCGGCGCGGTCCACGCGGATGTCGCAGCCGTACACCGCGGCGAGCCGGCGCTCCTCCAGCACCTCCGCCGGCGGCCCGAGGCTCGCCACCCGCCCCGCGGCGAGCAGCAGCAGCCGGTCGCACACCTCGGCGGCCAGGTTGATGTCGTGCGAGACGAGCAGGATGGTGGTGCCGCGCTCGCGGTTCACGCGGCGCAGGAGGGCCACGCACTCGACCTGGTAGCGCAGGTCCAGGTGCGCCGTCGGCTCGTCGAGCACGAGCAGGCGCGGCTCCTGCGCCAGCGCCCGCGCGAGCACGGCGCGCTGGCGCTCGCCGCCGCTGAGCCCGTCCACCGGCGCCGCCGCGAGCGCCAGCACGCCGGTGCCCGCCATCGCCTCGCGCGCGACGGCGCGATCGGCGTCGCTCTCGAAGAACCGCGTGGGCGCGTGGGGATAGCGCCCCATGAGCACCAGCTGCTCCACCGTGAACGGCAGCGCCGGCGGCAGCTCCTGCGGCACGACGGCCACGTGGCGCGCCAGCTCCCACCGCGTCAGCCGCCCGAGCGGCCGGCCCTCGAGCCGGATCTCGCCGCGCGCGGGCGCGAGCACCCGGGTCACCAGGCGGATGAGCGTCGTCTTGCCCGCGCTGTTGGGCCCGATGACCCCGAGGACCTCGCCGGCCGCGACGGACGCCGTGATCGCCGCCAGCGCGAACGGGCGCGGGCGGCGGCGCTCCGGCCCCGGGTAGGCGAAGTGCACGTCCTCGAGGGCCAGCAGCGGGCTCATGCCTGCCCCCGGGACCGCGCGCGCAGGAGATAGACGAAGACGGGCGCGCCGCAGAACGACGTGATGACCCCCACCGAGAGCTCGGCCGGGGCCACCACGTTGCGCGCCAGCGTGTCGGCGGCGAGCAGGAAGGCGGCGCCGGCCAGCAGGGCGGCGGGGACGAGCAGGCGGTTGTCGGGGCCCAGGAGCAGGCGGAGGCCGTGGGGGACCACGAGCCCGACGAACCCGATGGGGCCGGCGAAGGCCACGACGGCGGCGGTCAGCAGCGCCGCGCCCGCGAAGATCCGCGCCTTGAGCCGCTCGGCGTTCACGCCGAGCTGCAGCGCGGCCTCCTCGCCCAGCGCCAGCACGTTGAGCTCGCGCGCCCGGCCCAGGACGAGCCAGAAGCCGAGGCCGGCCAGCGTCGCGAACACCGCCAGCGAGGCCGGCGGGATCGCGCTGACGTTGCCCAGGAGCCAGTGCACGATGCCGCCCAGCCGATCGATGTCCACGAGCGAGGTGAGCACCGTCGTCGCCGAGGCGAAGAAGATGCCGACGATGACCCCGGCCAGCAGCAGCGTCTGGATGGGCAACCCGGCGCCGGTGGAGGCGATCGCGTACACGGCTGCGCCCGCCAGTAGGGCGCCGCCGAAGCCGAACAGCGTGATGCGCACGGAGTCGGCGAAGCCCTCCTGGCCCCCGGCGAGCTGCGCCACGACCACGCCGAACGCCGCGCCGCTCGACACCCCGAGCACCGACGGCTCGGCGAGCGGGTTGCGGGTCAGCGCCTGGAAGCCGACGCCGGCGACGGCCAGGGCCCCGCCGGCCACCGCGGCGGCGGCGATGCGCGGCAGCCGGAGGCTCAGCACGACCACCCGCTCGGTGGAGTCCGGGCCGGCGCTCCCGGTGAGCGCGGCCAGGACCGCGGCCGCCGACAGCCTGGCGCTCCCGACGAACAGGGCCAGCGCGGCGACGGCGACCAGCCCCGCCGCGATGGCGGCGAGCACGACGCCGAGCCGCGCGGCGTGGCTCACCGGAAGGCCTCGGGGTGGATCGCCCGCGCCAGCTGCTCGAGCCCGTCCACGATGCGCGGCCCGTAGCGGTGCAGCAGGTTGCCGTCGACGGCGTGCACGCGCCCGGCCCTGACGGCGGGCAGCGCGGCGAGGCGGTCCCAGCGGTCGCGCGCGATCGGCGCCGAGCCTGTGCCGTGACGGGCCAGCACGATGACGTCGGGGGCGCGCGCCACGGCGGCCTCCACGGAGAAGCGGGGATAGTCGAGCGCCTGGTCGGCGGTGACGCTGTCGCCGCCGGCCAGGCCGATCAGCTCGGTGACGATCGACCCCCGCCCCGGCACGATGAGCGGCTCGGGCCAGAGCACGTACAGCACCCGGGGCCGCGGCCGGCCGGCGACGGCGGCGGCGATGGCGTCGATGCGCCGGCGGATGCGCGCCACCAGCGGCGCCACGGCGCCCCGGCGCTCCGTCAGCTCGCCCAGGCCGGCGGCGACGTCGAGCACCTGGCTCACGCGGCTGGCGCGGACCCGGTAGACGGGGATGCCGAGCCGACGGAGCTGCTCGGAGGTGTGCTGCCGGTTGCCGTCGTCGGTGGCGACGACGACCTCGGCCTTCAGCGCCACGATCGTCTCCAGGCTCGGGTCGATCATCCCGCCCACGCTCGGCTTGCTCCGGGCGGCCGGCGGCCAGTCGCAGAAGTCCGTCACGCCGACCAGCCGGTCCTCGGCGCCGAGCGCGAAGATCAGCTCGGTGGCGCTGGGCACCAGCGAGACGATCCGCCGCGGCGGCGCCGGCAGCACGATCCGCGTCCCGCGCGCGTCGACGTAGCTCGCCGCCGCCGCCGCGCCCGGCGTCAGCACGGCGGCGCCGACGCCCAGGAGCAGCCGGCGCCGTGTGATAGCATCCGGCGCGCGATGACCACGGGCCTCGCCGCGCTGGTGGTGGCGATCCTGCTCCTGCCGGCGGCGGCGGCCGCGGCCGAGGCCGATCCCGACCGCCCCGATCTGAGCGCGAGCGCGCGCACGGTGAGCCGCGGCGCCGTGCAGCTCGAGAGCGGCGGCCTCTACCAGCGCACGAGCCGGGCCGGCGCCCGCGCCGAGCGCCGCCTGGCGGTCGAGGCCAGCGTGCGCGTCGGGGTCCTCGACTGGCTCGAGCTGCGCCTGGACGGAGAGCCGTTCGTCAGGCTGCGGGGCGAGGAGCAGGAGACCGGCCACGGCGACGCTGCCGTCGCCGCCAAGGTCGGGCTCTGGCAGCCTCCCCCGGGCAGCCGCCGGCCCGCGCTCGCCCTGCTGCCCTTCGTGAAGCTGCCCCTGGCCGATGAGCCGATCGGCACCGAGCGACCGGACGGCGGCGTCACGGCCATCGCCACCTTCGCGCTGCCCGCGGACTTCGGCCTCGACGTCAACGCGCGCCTCGCCGCCGTCAGCCAGCGCCGGCCCGGCGGCGTCCTGCTGCAGGCCTTCACGAGCGCCTCGCTGAGCCGAGCCCTGGGCCCCGTGAGCGTGTTCGGCGAGTTCTTCTTCAGCACGCGCGACGAGCGTGACGCCGGCGACGAGGCCGGCGTGCACGCCGGCCTCGTGTACGTGCTGGCTCCCAGCGTCGCGGTGGACGCCTCCCTCCTCACGTCGGTCGTCGGCCGCGCGCCCGACTACGCCGTGCGGGCGGGTCTCACCGTGCGCTTCGGGCGCTGACCGTCTCATCGCCGCACCATCGCGCAGCGCTCGACGAACCCGCGCGCCAGCGCCGGGTTCGACCCGAAGTGCAGGTGGACGTAGCTGGCGAGCGCCTGGTTGATCAGGTAGCCCTCGGCGCCCGCCCCGCCACCGCCCAGGACGGCGTACGCCCGCGGCACCGACGACGGGACGGGCTGCAGCGTCGAGCAGTGGAACTCGTGCCCGCGCGCCACCGTCCCCGCCGGCCCCAGCGGCGTCCGGCTCGTGAAGCGGACCTCGCGGTAGCCGAGGGTCAGCCGCCGAGGGGACATGCGCACGGCCGCCGGCAAGGCGCCGACCATCCGGTGGCGGACGCCGTCCATGTCCTCCAGGCTCTCGGCCAGGTACATGAGGCCGCCGCACTCCGCGTAGACCGGCGTGCCGCCGCGCACGTGCGCGGCGACGGCCGCCAGCGCGCGCTCGTTGGCGGCCAGCGCCCGCGCGTGGAGCTCGGGATATCCGCCGCCGAAATAGAAGCCGTCGGCCTCCGGCGCATCGTCCCTGAGCGGGCTCCAGTACACGAGCTCGGCCCCGCAGGCCGAGAGACGCTCGAGGTTCTCCCGGTAGTAGAACTGGAACGCGGCGTCGCGGGCGACGGCGATCCGCGCGCGGCCCGCAACCGCCTCGGCCTCCCGGCCCCACGCCGCGCGCGCCGCGGGTGCGGGCGCCGGCGCCGGACGCGCGATCGCCAGCAGGCGATCGAGATCGATCGACGCCTCGACCAGCGCGACCAGGCGATCGAGACCGGCCGGCGCGAGCGGCGTCTCGGCGGCGGTCACCAGGCCCAGGTGGCGCTCCGGAATGGCGACGCCGTCGTCGCGCGGGATCGCCCCGAGCGGCTCGGCGGCGCAGGCGGCGCGGATCGCCGCGGTCACCATCCCGCCGTGGGCCTCGCCGGCCACGCGGTTGGCGATCACCCCGACGACCCGGAGCGCCGGATCGAAGCGCTCGAAGCCCAGCGCGACCGCGGCCGCGCTCCGGGCCTGGGCGCCGGCGTCGAGGACGAGGACGACCGGGGCATCGAGCCATCTGGCGATCTCCGCCGTCGAGCCCGCGTCGCCGGTGGCGTCGGCGCCGTCGAAGCAGCCCATGACGCCCTCGACGAGCGCCACGTCGGCGTCCGCCGCCGTACGGGCGACGGTCTCGAGCACGTGCTCCCGCCCGCACATCCAGCCGTCCAGGTTGTAGGAGGGCCGCCCGGTCACCGCCTCGTGCAGCCCGGGATCGATGAAGTCGGGTCCCACCTTGAAGCCCTGCACCACCAGGCCGCGCCGCCGCCACGCGGCCATCACGCCCAGCGTCACGGTCGTCTTGCCCACTCCGCTGGCGGCGCCGGCGACGACGAGCACGCGCGCGCTCACCGATCCGCCTCGGGCGCGGCCTGCGAGATGCCCGCCGACTTGAACGTCGCCATCTGCTCGAGCACCAGGCACGCCGCGCGCGCCAGGTGGATGAAGAGGGCCGCGCCGGTGCCCTCCCCCAGGCGCAGGTCCAGGTCGAGGTACGGCTGCAGGCCGAGGTGAGCGAGCGCCACGGCGTGACCCGGTTCGGCCGAGCGGTGCGCGGCGAGCAGCGCGTGGCGCGCGGCGGGGGCGAGCGCGACGGCCACGAGCGCGGCGGCGCCGGCGATGAAGCCGTCGAGCGCGACGGGCACGCGGTGCGCGGCGCCGGCCAGGATCACGCCGGCGAGACCGCCGATCTCGAACCCGCCCACCCTCGCCAGCACGTCGACGCCGTCGCGAGGGTCGGGCGCGTTCAGGGCGAGCGCGCCGCGGACGACGCCCACCTTCCGCCGCCACGCCCCGTCGTCGAGGCCGGTCCCACGCCCGGTGACGCTCTCCGGCGCGGCGCCGGTGATGGCCGCGGTGACGGCGCTGGCCGCCGTCGTGTTGCCGATCCCCATCTCGCCCGTGACGAGCAGGTCGGCGCCGGCGGCGATGGCCTCCTCGGCGAGCCGCGCCCCGGCCTCGACCGCGGCGACGGCCTGCTCGCGCGTCATGGCGGCGCCGCGCGCCAGGTTCGCGGTGCCGGGACCCAGCGGGCACCGCACGAGCCCCGGGAGGTCCGGCAGCGGCGCGGCGATCCCGAAATCGGCGACCACCACCCGCGCGCCGGCCTGCCGGGCCAGCACGTTGATGGCGGCGCCGCCGCGCAGGAAGTTCTCGACCATCTGCGCGGTGACGACCTGCGGGTAGGCGCTCACGCCCTCGGCGACGACGCCGTGATCGCCGGCGAGGACGAAGACCACCGGCTGCTCCACCCGCGGCGGCGCCCCGCGCACGGCGGCGAGCTGTACGGCGAGCGCTTCGAGCCGGCCGAGGCTGCCGGGCGGCTTCGTCAGCGCGTCCAGACGCCGCCGCACGGCGTCCGCCGCGGCGGCGTCCGGCGCGCCGATCGCCTCACGCAGTCTGCGGAGGGACGTCATGGTCCGGGACGGTCGGCCCCGGCTCCTTCACGGTGAGCGGCAGGCCGGCGACCATCAGCGTGACGCGGTCGCAGGCGGCGGCGAGACGCTGGTTGACGAGGCCCAGCAGGTCGCGGAAGCGAAGGCCCTCGGCCGTCTCGGGGTGCACGCCGTCGCCCACCTCGTTCGTCACGAGCGTGAGATCCCAGGGCGGCCGGGCGGCCAGCGTGGCGATGCGGTCGGCGTCCGCCAGCACGGCCTCGTCCCGATCGCGGCGGAGCACGCGGCTGCCGACCCAGACGGTGACGCAGTCGACGACCACGGCGTCCAGCCGCTCGCCCGCCAGGCGCTCGAGCGCGGCGGCGATGTCGTGGGGCTCCTCGACGGTGCGCCAGGCGGGCGGTCGCTCGCTCCGGTGCCGGGCGATACGGGCGGCCATGTCGGCGTCGCCGGGCTGCGCGGTGGCCACGAACACGACGCGGCGGCGCGCCGACAGCGCGGCCACGGCGTGGCGGCTCTTGCCGCTCCGGGCACCGCCCGTGATGAGATGCGACCTGGCCACGCGCCCCGGTTCCTCCCGCGAAGACCGGTGTGAGGGTACGTTCCCGGGGCAGGTCTCCTGGCTCTCGGATCACCCTACTCCCCGCGCCTTCCCAGCCTCGCGGCCAGTGGCTCTCGCGGGTTTCGTCCCCGATCACAGTGACGGGGTCGCGGCGGATTCGCACCGCCTTCCCTGTGCCCTCGCAGGCACCCCGGGCACGACGACGGCCGGAACGGTAGCAGAACCGGGCGGCCTGCGCAACGCCGCGGACTCATCCCGTCCCGAGACGACGCCAGCGGTGCGCGCCGCGTGCGATCGGACCAGGCGTCCGGACGATGCCTCCCGGGCCGATGGACCGGCGCCCCGGGACGACGCCCTCGCCGGGGGGACCGGCGTTACCGGACGCCCGGCGGCGGAGGGGGCGGCTGGCCGGCGGGCGGAGGCGGGACATCGGGCGGAGGCGCCGGGATCCAGACCCACTGGTAGGCGACCGTGACCCCGTCCCCGCGCAGCTCCCACCGCCCGTGCGGATAGCGGACGACGGCGCGCGCCGGCTGGACGGCCGCGGGGCGTGACGGCGGCACGGCGAGGGACGAGTACGCCGGCGCCGAGGCGTACACGACGGGCCCCGGGTAGCCGTACACGGGAGCCGGCGCGTAGACCGGGGTGGCGTACGCGTGGCTGGCCGCGAGCACCAGCTGGTTGAAGACCGCGAAGGCCGCCAGCCCCAGCGCGACGTGGGCCGCCGTCGAGCCGGCGTCGGCGGGAGCGACGGTCACGAGCACCACGGCCGCGAGGAGCACGAGGGAGAGGAGCCGGCGCATGCGCATCACCTCGGCCCGATCATACGCCGGCCCCCGAGCCCTTGCCGGTCTTCTCCGCGTAGGAGACGGCGAGGCCGGCGGAGGCGTCGGCCTGGATGCCGTAGGGCGGGATCGGGTAGCGCAGCCCGTTGCGCGACAGCGCGGCCAGTCCCTCCACGACCCTGGGCAGGTAGCGGGGCGGCAGCGCCATGAGCAGCTCGTCGTCGGCCACACCGCCGTAGCGGCGCTCGGCGTAACACGGGATGGTGAGCGACGGCTCTCCGGTCTTGAGCGCCTTGCCCCACGAGTCGGCGCAGGCCGATTCGCCGACGGACGTGAACGAGAGCTTGCGGTAGCCCGTCCACTGCAGCCCGTTGATGAAGAGGATCATCTGCCCGGGCGTGCCGTAGATCAGGCAGATGTCCGGCGGGTTCAGCCGCCCCGAGGTCAGCGGCGAGACCGCCATCGCCCGGTACCGCCCGTGGGGCACGACGTCCATCGCCCGCTGGTGCGCGGCGGCATCCTCCTGCGTGGCGAACCAGACGCCGGCCATGCGCGAACCGGACAGCCACTCGTCGTCCTGGGGATGCAGCCCGATGACGGCGCCGCACTGCGCGCCCACGAGGTCGTCCATCGTGATGCCCACGGTCCAGCCGAGCTGGCGCGCCTGGGCGACGATCTGATCGGTGGTGTGCCGCGCCCGCGGGCGGCGGATCCTCGCAATGGCCTCCATCTCCTCCACTCGCTCGAAGAGCTTCATGCCGACGGGGATGGAGCGCAGGCGCAGGTACTGGTTGAGCCCGCTGACGATGGCCTCGAAGTCGTAGCGCTCGGCGTTCATGGCGGCCTCCGCGCCGACCATGATACGCGCCCCGCTGCCCTACCCGCCGCGGAGCCGGTCGATCGCGCGCCGCTCGCGCTTGGTGGGCCGCCCGCTGCCCGGTGGCCGGTAGGGCGGCGGCGCCCGGCGGATGCGAGGCGGGGCCGGCGGCGTGAGGTCCTCGTAGAGCGCGCGCGCCTGGCTGGCGGGGCCACGCCGGTCGCTGACCGCGACGACCCTGGCCAGGCGCCGGCCGCCGGGCACCGTGACCTTCACCAGGTCGCCCGGGCGCACCGGGCGCGCCGGCCTGGCCGCCTCGTCGTTGACGTCCACCTTGCCGCCGGCGCAGGCGGCCGCGGCCAGGCTCCGCGTCTTGAAGAAGCGGGCGGCCCACAGCCACTTGTCCACGCGGAGCGCGGCCGGCGCGTCCATGGCGGTGCCGTATTATAAGGATGCGCCCGCCGCGGCACGCGGCGTCCCCGGCGCCGCGACACCGCCGATCACGACACGCGCCGGACGGGCGATGATCGCTCCCCGGGGGGCACCGAAGGCGCGGTTCGCGAATCGGGCGCAGCGCCGGGGCGTCCAATGCGGCGGGAGACCATCATGAGGACTGTCGTGTCGAGGGCGATCGCCGCCGTCCTGCTGCTCGCCGCCGCCGGGCTGGCGCGGGCGGCCGAGCAGGTCGTGGTCGAGGACTGGAGCCGCGTGCCCGTCGGCACGAAGGGCATCCCGCCGATGTGGAAGGGCCAGAACTGGGGCAGCCCCGCCTACGAGTTCTCCGTCGTCGAGGACGGCGGCAAGCGCGTCCTGCACGTGCGCAGCCGCGACGAGGGGTCCACCATCGCCCGCGACGTCAAGGGCAAGGTCGATCTGCGCAAGACGCCGGTGCTCGAGTGGTCGTGGAAGGCGGTGACGCTGCCCCGGGGCGCCAACTCCTGCCGCAAGGCGACCGATGACCAGGCGGCGCAGGTCTACGTCGCCTGGCCGCGCTTCCCCGAGGCCGTCCGCTCGCGGATCATCGGCTACGTCTGGGACACCACCGCGCCCGTCGGCACGATCTGCCAGAGCGAGAAGACGGGCACGGTGACCTACATCGTCGTGCGCTCCGGTCCCGCCGACCTCGGCAAGTGGGTCGCGGAGGCGCGGAACGTGCGCGACGACTTCATCAAGATCTACGGCGGCGAGCCCGACGGTCCGGGGGCCGTGTCGATCGCGGTCGACTCCAACGACACGAACTCCACGGCCGAGGCGTTCATCGGGCCGATCGTCTTCCGGGCGCCGTGAGCGGACCTGCCGTCCTCGATCCGCGCGAGTTCGTCCGCCGCCTCGGCGACGAGAACGCCGCGTTCTGGCGAGGCCGTGACCCGCGGCTGGATCCGTCCGCGCCGCCCGAGGTGCGCCTCACCCAGATCCGCTACCGCATGCGCCAGGGCGTCTACAACGAGCTGCGCTCGGTGGAGCTGCTGGCGGCATGGCTCCCCTGCACGCCGGAGCGAGAGATCCGCGAGCTCCTCGCCGGACAGCTCGACGACGAGCACCGGCACTGGCAGCTCCTGCGCGCGCGCCTGAGCGCGCTCGGCGAGGACCCCGACGCCTACCGGCCGCTGCCCGAGTGGGCGGCGCTCTTCGACTGGCTCGTGGCCGCGCGCACGCGGCCCACGCTCGAGCGACTGGCGATGTTCCAGTTCGCCGGGGAGACGCAGTCGTGCGAGGGCTTCGAGACGCTGATCGCGCTGGCTCGCGACGTCGACCCCGAGACGGCCGAACTCTACGCGAGCGCCATCCTGCCCGACGAGTACCGTCACGCCGCCATCGGCCGCCGCGCGCTGCACCTGCTGGCCGATACGCCCGAGCGGCAGGCCGCGGCGCGCGCCGCCTGCCGGGAGATGAACGAGCGCATCCACGGCGCCTACCAGGCCCACCGCGCGCGCGTTTCGTCGGAGGGGGCCTCGACGGCCCCCTCCGAGACCTCCCCCAGGACTGGGTTGCGCGGGCAAAGCCCGCGCTAGAATGCGGACCGTCTCGAGGTTCCGCGTGTCCTACAGCCTCTGCTTCTCGGTGGGAATCTGCGGGCGGGTGAATCCGGCGCCGAGCCAGCGCTCGGGCGGGACCACGCGGACCAGTTCGGCCGTGCTGCGCTCCACGGTGTCGGCGATGGTGGCGACGATGGCCCGGCGGGCGGCCGTGCCGTACCAGGCGCCGGCGTCCGATTCCATGAACTCGATGTAGGCCCGCACGTCGTCGTCGCTGACGTGCTGATAGAGGAAGAGCATCGTCAGCACGTTGACCTGCCGCATGGCTTCCTGCATCTGCAGCCGGATCTGGCGGGCCTGGCTCTCCAGCTGGCCGGCCCCGATGCGCTGCTCGGGGGGCAGCATCGGCTCCACCACCCGCACGATGGACCGGTTGACCGCCACGAACAGCTCGAGCGAGCCCTCGGTGGCGCCGGTGGCGGCGTCGAGCCGCTGCAGCAGGGCCACCCGGGTCGGCGACGGGCGGTTGTCGAGCAGCCCGGCGACGTAGTCCTCCACCTCCTGGCGGCGGTCGGCGGCGTAGAAGCGCACCTCGGCCGCGGCCACCCGCCGGCCCACCGGCGTCTCGTACCAGGCCAGCGTCTGGCCGAGCCGCGCCTCGTCCAGGTGGCGGCCGAACTCCGCGCGCAGCCCGCCGTAGAAGGCGTCGGGATGGAAGTGCCAGCGCGTGATGGCCTCGACGCGCTGCCGATCCTCGTCGCCCAGCGTGCCGAGCCCGCCGCGCAGCGTGTCGGCCGTCTGCACAGCCACCAGGCGCGCCTGGTGCTTCAGCCCCGTGGCGTCCAGCAGGCGATCGATCTCCGACTCGGAGGCTGGCGCCTCGCCCGGCGCGGCGCCCGCGGACAGGATCAGGGCGGCGACGATGGTGACGGCGAGGAGCGCGCGCAGCATGGCAGGCCCTCCTTCGTTGACGAGCGACAGGCGGCGCATGCGGTCGGGGGAGCACGCGATGTGCCATGGGGGCGGCCGGCGATCACCGCGAAATCAATGGCGAACCGGCGGCCGGGGGCGGCCAGGCTGTCACCCGATCGCCACGGCGGCACCCCGGCGCGGCGTGAGAGCCCGTGGGCGCATCGCGCTGTCGAGGGGCGCGACGGCTTGGCCGGGGCGCCTCGAGCGCGTGGGGGTCTGGGGGCGCCCGGCCCCCCCATGCGCGTCAGGCACTGGTCGCTCGCGCGGGCACGGCTGCGCCGCGCCCGCGCGTGGGGGGCTTGGGGGGCCATGTCGGGGCCCCCCATGAAATCAATCGCGCTGCCGGTCGGCGCCCAGGCCGCGGATCTTCGGGTCCAGCAGGTCCCGGACGCCGTCGCCGAAGAGGTTGAGGCCCAGGATCGTGACCATGATCGCCGCGCCCGGATAGATCACCAGCCAGGGCGCCTGCTGCAGGTAGAGCCGGCCCTCGGACAGGATGTTGCCCCACGACGGCACGTAGGGCGGGACGCCGACGCCCAGGAACGACAGCGCGGCCTCGGTGAGCACGGCGGCGGCGAAGACGAAGCTGCCCTGCACGATGACCGGCGACAGGCAGTTGGGCAGGACGTGACGGCCGATGATCGCCAGGTCCGGCGCGCCGAGCGCTCGCGCCGCCTCCACGTACGCGGTCTCCCGCACGACCAGCACCGAGCCGCGCACGATGCGCGCCACGCGCGGCGCGTACACGATGCCGATGGCCACGACGACGTTCAGCACGCTGGGCCCCAGCGAGGCCATGAGCGCGATGGCCAGGATGATCGCCGGGAACGCCATCAGGCCGTCCATGACGCGCATGATGGGGTTGTCCAGCCGGCGGAAGTACCCGGCGAGCAGTCCGCAGGTGAGACCCACCGCGAAGGCGACGAGCACGACGGCCACGCCGACCAGCAGCGACAGGCGCGCGCCGTGCACGACGCGGCTCCACACGTCCCGGCCCAGGTCGTCGGTGCCGAGCCAGTGCGCCGCGCCGGGCGGCGTGAGCCGGCGTGCCACCTCCATGTGCGTGGGATCGCCGGCGATGAGCGGTGCCGAGAGTCCGGTGAGGAGGACGCCCAGCACGATGGCCGCGCCCACCAGGGTGATGCGCCGGCGGCCGAGCAGCTGCACGAGGCCCGGCCCCCGGCGCCGGCGCGCCGCCGCCCGGGGCAGCGCCACGACGCTCATCGGCCGGCGTGCGCCCGCGGACGCCTCACTGGTACTTCACCCGTGGATCGAGGACGACGTAGCACAGGTCGACGGCCAGGTTGACGAGCATGTACGTCCCGGCGATGCACAGCACGACCCCCTGGATCACGGGGTAGTCGCGCCGCAGCACCGCCGAGATGATGAGCCGCCCGAGCCCGGGGATGTTGAACACGGTCTCGACCACGACGGCCCCGGACACCAGGATGGCGAACGAGATGCCGATGACGGTGAGCGTCGGGATCATGGCGTTGCGGAGCGCGTGCTTGTACACGACGGCCCGCTCGCCGAGCCCCTTGGCGCGGCCGGTCGTGATGAAGGGCTCGCCCAGCACGTCGAGCATGCTCGAGCGCGCGATGCGGGCGATCAGCGCCGACTGCACCAGCCCCAGCGCCAGCGCGGGCAGCACCAGCGAGCGCAGCGTGCCGGTCCAGCCGTACTCCACCGGCGCGTAGCCGGCCACCGGGAACCAGCCGAGCCAGACGGAGAAGCAGAGCACGAAGAGCAGCCCGAGCAGGAAGTTCGGGATCGAGATCCCGAGCAGCGCCAGCACCATGAAGGCCTGGTCCGTACGGGAGTTGTGGTAGCGGGCCGACACGACGCCCGCCGGCACGCCGATCAGCACGGCCACCACGACCGCCGACACGGTCAGCAGCAGCGTGGGCTCCAGGCGGTCCGCGATCGCCTCGAGCACGGGCTTGCGCAGGAAGATCGACTGCCCCAGGTCGCCCTGCAGGAGGCGGCCGTACCAGGCGACGAGCTGCACGGCGAGCGGGCGGTCCAGTCCGAGCTGGCCGCGGATGCGGGCGACGTCCTCGGCCGGGGCGTCGGGCCCGGCGATGATCGCGGCCGGATCGCCGGGGGCCACGTGGATCAGCACGAAGGCGACGGTGGCCACCACGATCGCCACCGGGACGAGGGAGAGCAGGCGCCGGACGACGTACGTCTTCATCCGGCGCCGGCGGTTACTCGACGTGGGGGGCCCCGACATGGCCCCCCGATTCCCGTGGCGCCGGCGCCACCCCGCCGAATGCGAATGGGGCGCGCCGCCCCGAATCCCCGAGCACGCCGGCCGCGCGCGCCCCGGCGCCGCCGTGGCGCGCCTCCGGGACCGTGACCGGGACGCGCATCACCGGCCGGGGAGCCAGACGTTCCAGAGCGCGAGCTCGGGTGTCGCCCGGAAGCCGCGCACCTCCTTGCGCGAGACCTCGAGCGAGAAGTAGTCGCCGAACTTCACGCGGCCGACGTCCTCGTAGAACAGCGCCTGGACCTTCTCCCAGAAGGCCTTGCGCTTGCGCGGATCGGACTCGCGCGCCACGGCGTCGAGCCACTTCTCCTTGTCGTCGTGGCACCACCAGCCCGGCCAGTTGCACTGCACGCCGGTGTTGAAGGCCGGCTCGGGGTTGAAGGTGATGCCGGTCGAGAACACATCGAACAGCTCGGGCTTGTTGCGCCGCTGCACCAGCGTGGCCCAGTCCACGACCTGCAGGTCGACCTTGAACCCCACGGCCTCGAGCTGCTGCCGGGCCACCAGCGCGTTCTTGTACATCCACTCGTACTCCCTGGTCGTGATCCAGCGCACGGGCTGCCCCGCGTAGCCGGCTGCCTTCAGCAGCTTGCGCGCCTTGTCGGGGTTCTTCTGGTTGTAGAGCTCGCCGCCGACGGTGCTGTGCCACTGCGCCTGCTCGACGTGCAGCAGGCCGGGGTCGAGGCGGTAGAAGGCCTTGTTGCCGAAGCCCGCCGCCATGATGGGCTCCATGTCGAGCGCGGCCTGGAAGGCCTGGCGGATCCGGCGGTCGGTCATGAGCCCCTGCTTGTGGTTCAGCACCGCGGTGGACCAGCCGGCCGGCTTGATGACGTGCGCCACCACGCCCGGCATGGTGCGGACGCGGTCGTACTGGTCCTGCTTGATCTGCAGGGCGTAGTGGTACTCGCCGGTCTCCACGCCGGCGAGGCGGACGGCCACGTCGGGCACCGGGATGAACAGGATCTCGTCCAGGTACGCCGTGCGCTTGCCGCCCGGCCCGTCGGGCGGCTCGCTGCGCGCCGCGTAGTCCTTGAAGCGCGCGAGCTTGATGTGGCGGTCGGGCTTGTGCTCGACGAAGCGGTACGGCCCGGTGCCGATGTACTCCTTGACCTGCCCCTCGCCCGCGGCGGCGATGACGTCCCTGGGATAGATCGCCGCGCCGTTGTTCGGCCGGGCCAGTGCCATGAGCAGCGCGCCCGACGGCTCCTTCAGGTACATGGCCACCGTGTACGGGTCCTTGGCCTCCACGCCCTCCACGTTGCGGAACAGCGCCTTGCCGGGCGTCGCCATCTTGCCCCAGCGCTGCAGCGAGGCGACGACGTCGGCGGAGGTGAGCTCCTTGCCGTTGTGGAACTTCACGCCGCGGCGGAGGCGGAAGGTATACGTGCGTCCGCGGTCGCCGACCGTGTGGCCCTCGGCCAGCAGGGGCACGGCGTTGTAGGCGTGGTCGTACGTGTACAGGGTCTCGTAGACGTGCCAGGTGATCTGCTGGGTGATGACCGCGGTCGTCCAGTGCACGTCGAGCGAGGGCGGCTCGCCGATCGTCGCGACCTTGAAGACGCCGCCGGAGCGCGGCGGCTCCTGCGCGGCGGCGGGCGGGAGCGCGGGCACGAGCAGCAGGGCCAGGACACCGGCCAGGAGGCGCAGGATCGTCATCGGGATCCCCTTTCGCGGGTGCGGAGACCGTCGGAGGCCGTGTGGAAACTGCCGCGTTCGTACCACCCGGCCGCGGGGACTGTCAAGTTCAGGACCGGCCCGGCCCGTCCGATAACCATGCCGAGGAGACGCGCGGTTGCCATGAGCACGGCGGTCATCGAGACCATCCCCGTCAGGGCGCTCTTCGAGGACGCGCTGCGGGCCAGCTTCACCGACCTGGACATCGCCGACCGGGGCACGGTCGGCCACCTGGGCGACGTGCTCGCCCGGTTCGCCAGCGCCGGCGAGCTCTGGCCCCTCGGCGTGACGGGGGCGCGCCTGGAGAGCCTGGGCGATCGCATCGGCGAGATCCAGCGCTCGTGGCGGCTGGACGGCGGGCACTTCGACCCGCGCCGCGAGGTGGCGCTGCGGCAGGGCATCGGCGACTACACGCTCTTCATGAGCGGCTTCTTCTGGGAGCAGGTGCGGGCCGCCTCGATGACCCGCCACTACGTCCGCGAGGGCAAGCGCGCCTACCGCTTCGTCGCCGCGCACCACCGCGCCCACGGCCGGCCCGAGGCCCGGCGCTTCGCCACGCTGGCCGCGCGCTTCGAGACGTGCGCGGCCGTGCTCTCCTACATGCGCGACGTGCACCTCGGCGCGGACTTCGCGCCGTGGCCCCACCGGGTCTTCGCGAGGATCACGGGCCGCTAGGCCCGGGCCGCCGTCACGACCCGGGCGGCTCGTTCAGGCGCAGGAGCCGCCAGCCCCCGGCGTCGTGCGCCAGCACCGACAGCGCTCCGTAGTCCTGCCCGAGGGCCAGCAGGCGGGCGGACGGCAGGCCCAGCGCGCGGCAGAGCACGGCGCGGTTGGTGCCGCCGTGCGCGACCACGGCGATGCGCTCGCCGGCGTGGGCGGCCGCCAGCGCCTCGAAGGCCGGCCACGCCCGCGCCAGGAGATCCCCCACGCTCTCCCCCTCCGGGAACGGGAACTCGCCGACGCGCGACATCCAGTCGCGGAACGCCGCCGGCTCGCGCGTCTGGATCTCCTCGGCGGTGAGCCCGTCCCAGCGGCCCATGGCCATCTCGCGCAGCGCCGGCACCGCCTTCGGCGCCAGGCCGTGGACCTCCCCGAGGATCTCGCCGGTGCGGCGGGCGCGCGCCAGGTCGCTCGTGTAGACGGCCGCCAGCGCCGTCGCCCGCAGGCGCTCGGCCTGCGCGGCCGCCTGCCGCACGCCGCGTTCCGAGAGCGGGACGTCCAGGTGCCCGATGAAGCGCCGCGTCTCGGCGAGGACGACCTCGCCGTGGCGCAGGAGGTAGATCAGCGTGAGAGGTGATGCCATGCCGAGGCCGCCAGCAGCGTCGTGAGCTCGGCCGTCTCGACCGCCGCGCCGAGCACGTCGCCGGTGATCCCGTGCAGCCGCCCGGCCATGAAGGCGGCGAACGCCAGGGCCACGAGGCTCGCGGCGGCCATGGCGACCAGCCCGAGCGGGCCCAGGGCGAGCGCGGCGGCGCCGGCCGCCACGGCGAGGGCCGCCGCCGCGGCGCGGGGCCGCACGCCGGCGGCGAACGCCGTGCCCTGGCCTTCGGGACGGGCGGCGGCGAAGAGGCGCGCGAGCAATGGCGGCATGGCCCGGGCGATGGCGGGGGCCACCAGCACGGCCCGCCAGCGCAGGCCGCCATCGATCTCGGCCACGGCGACGACCTCGAGGAGCAGGAAGAGGATCAGGCCCATGGCGCCGAAGGTCCCGATCCGGCTGTCGCGCATGATCCGCAGCCGCTGGGCCGGATCCGCGCCGCCGAGGCCGTCCAGGCAGTCGGCCAGGCCGTCCAGGTGCAGCCCTCCCGACAGGAGCTTCCAGGCGGTCACGGTGAGGAGCGCGGCCAGGAGCGCGGGAAACAGCAGCGTGGCGACCCGCTCGACGGCGCAGACGGCGAGCCCGATTCCCAGGCCCACCACCGGAAACCAGGCGGCGGAACGCCCGACCTCGGGGTCCTGGTCCACCGGATCGCGTCCCAGGGGCACGATCGTCAGGTATCGCACCGCCCGGAGGACAGCCGCCACGGCGGGATGCTAGCACGGCCGTGGCGGCCGCCGGGGTGAAACGGCTTTCCTCTTGACGATTTCCGGGGGGTGACGCACGCTGGAGTCGAATTTTCCCTCCCGGTGGCCGGCTGAGACCGGATCGGCTGCTCACCCCGAAACACGACGAGGATGCGCGATGAGCGTGACCAGCGTGGCGGAGAAGTGGGTTCAGGAGGTCGCGGCACTCACGCAGCCGTCCCGGACGGTCTGGTGCGACGGCTCGAAGGCCGAGTACGACGGCCTCATCGAGTCGATGCTCCGCGACGGCACGCTCGTTCCCCTCGACCAGCGCGCCTACCCCAACTGCTACCTGCACCGCAGCCATCCCGCCGACGTCGCGCGCACCGAGCAGCTGACCTTCATCTGCACGCGCGAGCGCGACGAGGCTGGCCCCACCAACAACTGGATGTCGCCCGCCGACGCCAAGGCGAAGGCCGGCGCGTGGCTCGAGGGCAGCATGCGCGGCCGCACGATGTGGGTCATCCCCTACCTCATGGGGCCGGCCGGCTCCACCATGAGCCGGGTGGGCATCATGGTCACCGACAGCGCGTACGTCGTGGCCAGCATGCACCTGATGACGCGCGTGGGGCAGGTGGCGATCCAGCACATGCGCGCCGACGACGACTTCATCGCCGGGCTGCACTCGATCGGCGACCTCTCGCCCGACCGCCGCCTGATCCTGCACTTCCCCGAGGACAAGCTCATCTGGAGCGTCGGCTCCGGCTACGGCGGCAACGCGCTGCTGGGCAAGAAGTGCCACGCCCTCCGCATCGGCTCGTGGCAGGCGCGCCAGGAGGGATGGCTCGCCGAGCACATGCTGATCATCGGCGTCGAGGACCCCGAGGGCCGCGTCACCTACCTGGCCGCGGCGATGCCGAGCGCCTCCGGCAAGACCAACCTGTCCATGGTCGTCTCGACGCTGCCGGGCTGGCGGGCCTGGACCGTCGGCGACGACATCGCGTGGATGCACGTCGACGCCTCCGGGCAGCTGCGCGCGATCAACCCCGAGCGGGGCTTCTTCGGCGTCGCCCCGAACACGAGCCCGAAGACCAACCCCAACGGCGCGGCCATGGTGCGGTCCAACACGATCTTCACCAACGTCGCGATGACCCCGAGCGGCGAGCCGTGGTGGGAGGGCCTCACGCCGGAGCCCCCGCCGGGCCTGACCGACTGGCAAGGACGGCCCTGGGATCCCGCCACCGGCCCGGCCGCCCATCCGAACTCGCGCTTCACGGTGCTCGCCCAGCAGTGCCCCTCGATCGCGCCCAACTGGGAAGACCCGCAGGGCGTGCCGATCTCCGGCCTCATCTTCGGCTCGCGGCGCACCGCCGTGATCCCGCTCGTGTTCGAGGCCTTCGACTGGGCGCACGGCGTCTTCCTCGGCTCGGCGATGAGCACCGAGACCACCGCGGCCATCACCGGCCAGGTGGGGGTGGTGCGCCGCGATCCGATGGCCATGCTGCCCTTCTGCGGCTACAACATGGCGGACTACTTCGGTCACTGGCTCACCACGGGCACGCGCCTGAGCCGGCCGCCGCGCATCTTCCGGGTGAACTGGTTCCGCCGCGGCGGCGATGGCAAGTTCCTCTGGCCCGGCTACGGCGACAACATGCGCGTGCTGAAGTGGATGGTCGAGCGCATCCGTGGGCGGGCCGACGGCGCCGAGGAGACGCCGATCGGCTGGCTGCCGAGCCCCGGCGCGCTCGACACCAGCGGGCTCGACATGCCGGCGGCGCGGCTGCGCGAGGCGCTCCGTGTCGACGCCGGCGAGTGGCGGTCGGCGCTGGACGACCTCGGGCAGTTCTACGACCAGTTCGGCGCGCGCCTGCCCCGATCGATCGCGACCACGCTGGCCGAGACGCGCCGCCGCTTCGGCGGCTGACTGACCGACGTGGGGGCCCCGACATGGCCCCCACACCCCCCGACGTTCGGCACGCCCCGGCGGAGCCGGGCCGCGCCTCGGGGACGCGCGCAGGCGATTGACCTCGACGTGGGGGCCCCGACATGGCCCCCACACCCCCCGACGTTCGGCACGCCCCGGCGGAGCCGGGCCGCGCCTCGGGGACGCGCGCAGGCGATTGACCTCGACGCGGGGGCCCCGACATGGCCCCCACACCCCCCGACGTTCGGCACGCCCCGGCGGAGCCGGGCCGCGCCTCGGGGACGCGCGCAGGCGATTGGCCTCGACGCGGGGGCCCCGACATGGCCCCCACACCCCCCGACGTTCGGCACGCCCCGGCGGAGCCGGGCCGCGCCTCGGGGACGCGCACAGGCGATTGGCCTCGACGTGGGGGCCCCGACATGGCCCCCACACCCCCCGACGTTCGGCACGCCCCGGCGGAGCCGGGGCGCGCCTCGGGGACGGTTGCACGGACAGGCGCCTCAGCGCTCGGCGACCTTCAGCCAGGCACGCAGCAGTTCGGCCACGCTCCACGCCTGCGCGATGCAGCCGCGGGGGGTGAACGGCGGCTCGGCGTCGAAGATCTCGCTCACCGAGCCCAGGCAGGCCTCGCCCAGGTGCGGCACGAAGCCCTCCAGCGCCCGGCGCGCGCCCGCGCGGTCGTGCGGGTACACGCGCAGCCAGGCGTCCACGAACGGCCCGATCAGCCACGCCCACACCGTGCCCTGGTGGTACGCCGCGTCCCGCGCGCGCAGGTCGCCGTCGTAGCGCGGCTTGTAGTCGGGATGGCCCGGCGCCAGCGAGCGCAGGCCCACGGGCGTGAGCAGGCGCGCGGCGACGACGTCGAGGACGGCGCTCCAGCGCGCGGGGTCGAGCACCGGGTGCTCGAGGCTGATGGCGAAGATCTGGTTCGGGCGGCAGGCCGGGTCGTCGCCGTGCTCGCCGTCGACGACGTCGTAGAGGTGGCCGCCGGCGGCGTACCAGAACCGACGGTTGAACGCCTCGTACACCCGCGCGGCGCGCTCGCCCGCCTCCTTGGCCGCCACCTCGTCGCCGACTTCCCGCTCCCATCCCTCCAGCAGGCGCAGCGCGTTGTACCAGAGGGCGTTGATCTCGACGGCCTTGCCCCGGCGCGGCGTCACCACCCAGTCGCCGACCCTGGCGTCCATCCACGTCAGCGGCACGTCGGGCGCGCCCTGGCGCAGCAGGCCGTCGTCCGAATCGACGGCGATGCCGAAGCGCGTGCCTTCCACGTGCCTGGCCAGGATGCCCCGCAGCCGGGGCAGCAGCAGCCGCAGCGTCAGCCGGTCGTCCGTGGCGTCGACGTACCGGCCGAGCGCGTGGAAGAACCAGAGCGTGGCGTCGGCCGTGTGGTAGACGCCCTCGTGCTCGCCCTCGGGGAAGAAGTTCGGGATGAGCCCGTCGCGCACGTAGTGCGCGAACGTGCGCAGCACCCAGCCGGCCTCCGTGGCGCGGCCGGTCGCCAGCAGGAGGCCCTCCAGCGCGATCATCGTGTCGCGCCCCCAGTCGGTGAACCAGTGGTAGCCCGCGATGACGCTGCGCGCCTCCTCGCCGGCCGCGCGCGCCCGCGTCATCTCCTCCACGCGCCCCGGCGGCGTCACGATGAACTGGTCGGCGGCCAGCACGAGCTCGGCCGCGGGCTCGCCGCGCGCCGCCGGCCCGGCCGTCGCCAGCAATCGCAGCCGCCGCTCACGCTCGGACCGCAGCGCCTCCTCCGGCGCCATCGCGTCGATCACCTCCCACGCCTCGATGGAGGCCACCACCGTGGCCGCCTGCCCCGCGCCCAGGTCCAGCCGGAAGTAGCCCGGGCTCCACAGCGCGCCCGTGTGCTCGTAGCCGCGCCGGCGCTCGACGCGGTAGAGCACGTTCTCGGTGACCTTGCCGTCGAGCGTGAACGCGCTCGGCCGGCCGGCGACCGTCAGCCGCACCGGCGGCATGTCGGGCCCGGCGTCGACCTCGTAGCGGTCGCCCACCGCACTGATCGCGCACGGGCCGCTCCGTGACTGGCCGACCGGCGCGTCGTGGGGGCGGAACTGCATCGACGGTCGCAGCGTGAGCCGCACCGTCCCCGGCCCGGCCAGCAGCGCGTACGTGACGTGCACCGTGTTCTGGCGATGCAGCAGGACCACGCGCTTCTCGAGGACGTAGCCGCCGATCTCGTAGCGCCACACCGGCAGCCCGGCCTCCAGGCGGAAGTCGCGCAGGTGACGGGCCCCGTGGAAGATCAGCGATCCGCCGGCGTTGTCCTCGTCGGTGAGCACGACCACGGTCCGGTCGGCCAGGCGCACGCGCTCCCACACGTGCGCCAGCATCACCGTCCGGCCCGCCGGGGGTGGCAGCGCGGCGATGAGCAGGCCGTGGTAGCGGCGCGTGACGATGCCCGAGACCGAACCGGAGGCGTAGCCGCCGAGGCCGTTGGCGAGCAGCCACTCACGGGTGAGCAGCACCTCCCGGTCCTCCGCGTCCGGGCCCGGCCACGGCATCCGCCGCACCGGCATCGCCACCGTCATGGCGAGGCCGGCGCGGCCGCCATCGCCACCGCCGCCTGCCCCGGCAGGCGCCAGCCGTCGTCGGTCTCCGGCGGCGGCGTGCCCGAGCCGCCGTAGCGCGGATCCTCGCTCGACCAGAGCACCGTCCACCGCGAGCGCTCGGCGGGCGCCAGCAGCGGCTCCGGCGCCGGGTCCAGGACGAGGTCGCGGCCCAGGTTGACGAGGAGCAGCCGGTCGGCGGCGCCGTCGCCGAAGAAGCGCAGCACGAAGGCCTCGGCCCCGAGCACGGCCCCGTCGACGCCCCGCCGCCGCTCGCCGGCGAACACCGGGTCCTCGCGCCGGAGCCGCAGCAGGTCACGGTGCAAGGCGACGGCCTCGGCGTGACGCTCGCGCTCGGTGGCGTCCAGCCGGCAGCGCTCGAAGGTCGCGCGGTCGCCGGGCGGGGCCAGGCGCGCCTGCGTCTCGGGCGTGGCGAGGCTCGGGAACTGCGCGAGGAACTCCGCGCGCCCGCGCGAGACCGCCGAGGCCAGGGGCGGCGCGTGGTCGGCGAAGTAGAGCCACGGCGCCGACGCGCAGAACTCCTGGCCCTGGAAGAGCAGCGGCGTCTGCGGCGCCAGCAGCAGGAGCGCGGTGAGCGCGCGGAAGCGCCCCGGCGAGGTCAGCCGGTGCAGGCGCTGGCCGCGGCCGGAGTTCGCCACCTGGTCGTGGTTCTGCAGGTAGCAGACGAACGCGCCGGGCGCCACGTCCAGGCTCGGCGTGCCGCGTCGCTTGCCCTGCCAGCGGTAGCGCTGGCCCTGGTAGAGGAAGCCCCACTTCACCGCCGACACCAGCTCCTGCGGCGTCCCCAGGTAGTCGGTGTAGTACGCCTCGTTGCGCCCCGTGGCCGCCACCCGCGCGGCGTGGTGGAAGTCGTCGTTCCAGAGCGCGTCGAGGCCGGCGCCGCCGCGATCGCGCGGCCGCAGCAGCCACGCCTCCTGCGGCTCGTCCTCGGCGATCACCACGGTGTGCCGGCCGCGGCCGGCCTGGCGCACGCGGCGCACGATGGCCGCGACGACGTGCTCGGCGGAGGCGTCGTGCAGGGCCTGCGCCGCGTCCAGCCGCAGGCCGTCCAGGTGGTACTCCTCGATCCAGTGGCCGGCGTTGGCCACGATGAACTCGCGCACGGCCTCCGACTGCGGCCCGTCGAAGTTGAGCGCGTCGCCCCACTCGGTGGAGTGGCGGTCGGTGTGGTACTCGGCGGCGAACTCGCGGTGATAGGCGCCGTCGGGGCCGAAGTGGTTGTAGACGACGTCGAGGACGACGGCGAGCCCCGCGGCGTGCGCGGCGTCCACGAAGCCGCGGAAGTCGTCGGGCTCGCCGTAGAGCCGGGTCGGCGCGTAGAGGGCGACGCCATCGTAGCCCCAGCCGAACCGCCCCGGGAACTCGGCCACCGGCATCACCTCGAGCACGGTCACGCCGACGCTCGCCAGCTCCGGCAGCCAGCGGGCGGCGGCGGCCCACGTGCCCTCGGGGGTGAAGGTCCCGATGTGCAGCTCGTAGAAGACGCGGCGTCCGGGCGCGACGCCGCGCCAGCCGGCGTCGCGCCACCGGAAGCGCGCGGGATCGACGACACGCGAGGGGCCGTGGGGGCCCGCCGGCTGGAAGCGCGAGGCGGGATCGGGCAGCAGGTCTTCGCGATCGTCGAGCCGGTAGCGGTAGAGCGCGCCGTCGCCGACGCCCTCGGCGAGGCCGGCGAAGTAGCCGCCGGCCTCGCGCTCGAGCCGCACCACCGCGGCCCGGGGCGACTCGATCGCCACCTCCACGCGTCCGGCGCGCGGCGCCCACACGCGGAAGTGGGTGGCGCCGGCCGGCTGCACCTCGGCTCCGACGGGCAGGCGCCGCGTTCGGGCAGTCCCCGGAATCATTCGTCGCGCTGGTCGTTCTGCACGTTCGGTGCCCGCAGCCACGGTGGCCGCCGGGCTTGCCGCGCTGACACGAGCGTCACGAGAAAACCGGCATCGCGCGCCGCGGCCGGCGCCGCCGGCGTCGCGCCCGGCCATGAAACGACGCTGGCACGGCGACTTGCCCGGCGTCGGGGCACCCGGCCGGTGTGGCGCGCCGCTTGCTGGTGCGTCGCCCGGAGACGGGCGTGAGGGCTGCGACACCAGGAGCGAGCGTGGCGCATGGCGGCGCGGGCGTCGATGGGGCCGCGCGTCGCAGCCCCCACCGGCTGGCGTTCCACGGACGCGGCGGCTCTCTCCTCGGCATCCACGTCGTCAACGTTCTGCTCACGCTCTGCACCGCCGGCGTCTTCTACTTCTGGGCGCGCGTGCGGGTGCGCCGGTACCTCTTCGCGCAGACCTCCTTCGCCAACGATCGCTTCGCGTTCCACGGGCGCGGGATCGAGGTGCTGGTCGGCTTCCTCAAGGCCGTCCTCGTCTTCGGCCTGCCGATCGCGGCCCTGAACTGGTTGCCGGCGCTGCTCGACGCCGGCCCGGCCGCCACCATCGCCGCGTCGCTCGGCGCGTGGGCGCTGGCCCTGGTGCTGGTCCCGGTGGCGCGCGCCGGCGCGCGCCGCTATCGCCTGAGCCGCACCTCCTGGCGCGGCATCCGCTTTTCCTTCCGGGGGTCGACCCCGGCCTACGTCCGGCTCTTCGTCACCGGCTGGCTCCTCACGCTCGTCACCCTGGGCCTCTACTACCCGTGGTTCGCCACCCACACGCACGGCTACCTGACGCGCCACTGCCGCTTCGGCAGCGGGCGCTTCGCCTTCGACGGCCAGGGGCGGGACCTGCTCGTGGACTTCCTGTACGCGATCCTGCTCACGCTGCCGACCCTCGGCGTCTGCTGGTTCTGGTTCACGGCGGCCAAGCGCCGGTACTTCTGGCGGCACACGACGTTCGAGGGCGCGCGCTTCGCCTGCACGATCACCGGCGGCAACCTGCTCGGCCTGCGTCTGGGCAACGCCGCCCTCGTGCTGCTGACCCTCGGCCTGGGCTGGCCGTTCGCCACCGTGCGCAACGCCCGCTTCGTCTGCCGCCACGTGACCCTCGCCGGCCCCCTCGACCTCGATGCCGTGCGCCAGGAGAGCCGCGAGGCCACCGCGACCGGCGAAGGGCTCCTCGGGCTGCTCGAGGCCGACCTCAGCTTCGGATGAGCTGGCGCGGCCATCACCTCGACGGCCGCAGCGCCGAGCGCCGCCCCGCGACGGTGCGCGTCCTGCCCGGCGCGCTCGACATCGACGTCGAGGGCGCCGGCGTCCGGCGCTGGCCGCTCGGCGAGGTGCGCCAGACGCAGGGCGCGTACCGCGGCGAGTCCGTGCGCCTGGAGCGGGCGGGCGCGGCCACGGAGGTGCTCGTCGTCGACGACGTCCGCTTCCTCACCGCGCTGCGCGCGGCGGCGCCCCGCCCCGCGCGCTTCCACGACCCCCGGCGGCGCGGCGCCCGGGCGGCCCTCACGCTGGTGGCCGCCGTCGCCGTCGTCGCCGTCGCCGGCGCCCTGTACGCCTGGGGCATCCCGGCCGCCGCCGCGGGCGGTGCCCGGCTCGTGCCGGTGACGTGGGAGGTCGGCCTGGGCGACGCGGTGTTCGCGCGCCTCGTCACGCCGGAGCGCCGCTGCGCCGATCCGCAGCGCCAGCAGGTGCTCGACGCCATCGTCGCCCGGCTCACCGCCGCCGGCGCCGGCGGGCCATACCGACTTCGCGTGACGGTGCTGGATCAGCCGGAGGTGAACGCCTTCGCCTTCCCGGGCGGTCACGTCGTCGTGCTGCGCGGCCTGCTGGAGGCGACCGACAGCCCCGAGATGCTGGCCGGCGTGCTCGCCCACGAGATCCAGCACGTCGTGCGCCGGCACACGACCCGCGCGATCCTGCAGCACGCCTCCACCGGCGTGCTGCTCGCGGCGCTGACCGGCAACGTCAGCGGCGCGGTGGCCCTCGGCCTGGAGGGCGCGCGCGTCGTGGCCGCGCTGGGCTACAGCCGGCAGGCGGAGGACGAGGCGGACCGGCACGGCATGCGCATGCTGCTCGCCGCGCGCATCGACCCGCGGCCGACGGTGGCGTTCTACGACACGGTGCTCGCCGCCCACGACGACGCGCCGGGCGGCGCCTGGCGGTACGTCCGGACGCATCCCGCCACGCGCGACCGCGTCGCCGCGCTGCGCACCCTCGCCCGCAACGAGGGCGGCGCCCCGGCGGCGCTCGTCCCCGGCCTGGACTGGTCGGACGTCAAGCGGATATGCGGCGGCTGATCCTCCTCTTCGCGACGCTCGCGCTCATGGTCGGCTGGACGGCGTCCTACCGGACGCTCGGCGCGCTGGACCGCGCCCTGGCCCCGACCTCCGCGCAGGGCCTGCGCGCGCTGAGTCTCTACCTGCGCGGCGACTACGCGGCCGCCGCGCGCGCCTACCGCGAGGCCTGGCGCGGCCGGTACGCCGACTACGGGGACGACACCTCCGGGCGCGAGGCGCTGACCCGCGGCGACGTGGCCGCGGCCGAGCGCCGGGCGCGCATGACGCTGGCCCTCGTGCCGACCGCGCTGGATCCGGTGCTGACGCTGGCCGAGGTCGCGCTGGACCGCAACGATCCGGCCGCCGCGCTGCCGCAGCTCGAGACGGTGCTCGACCGCCACCCGGACCACGTCGACGCGCTGCTGCTGGCGGCCGTCGCCGCCGGCCGCCTGGGCGACGCCGATCGCGCGCTCGGCGCCATGAACCGGGCGTTGCGCCAGGGCGGCGTGGGCACGCGCCCGACGCTGCTCTTCCGGGTGATGGAGGCGGCCGGCGACCTGGCCCGGCAGCCGCGGCCGCCGCTCTGCCTGCTCGCCCACTACCACCGGTACCTGAGGATCTTCGACGACGGCCAGGGCGAGGTGGCCCGCGCGTGGGCGGAGCGCGCCGTGGCCGCCGGCGACCACCCCGCCGACGCCTGGCTGACCATCGGCATCGTGCACGACAAGCGCGGCGACCACGATCGCGCGCTCGGCGCCTTCCAGCAGGCCATCGCCGTGGACTCGCGCCACGCCGAGGCCTATCGCTGGGCCGCCGTGCAGGCGCACCGCCTGCGCGACCTCCTGCTCGAGTACCGGATGGCGCGCGCCGCCGTGGAGGCAGCGCCCGGCGATCCCTTCTACCTGGCGCCGGCCGAGCAGGTCGTGATGCGCCGCTTCGGCGACGCGCAGACGATGAGCGCTCTGCAGGCCCGGGTGCGCGACGAGACGTCGCCGAGCGCGCTCACGCGCACGGGCGCGGCCCGTGGCGACCGGGACGAGGCCGCCGCGCCGGCGCGCCAGGCGGCCGACCTCCCGCGGCGGCACGCGTGGTGACGCCGGTCGAGCTGCGACGCTGGCTCGGGCGCCACCGGGTCTTGAGCGCGGCGCTGCTGGCGGCGGTCGTCCACGCCGTGGCCGCCGGCGGGGCCGGCCGCGTGCCCGGCGCCTGGTACGTCATCTGGGTCGCCGTCAGCCTGGCGCTGCTCGCCGTCAGCCTGCTCCGCGTCGTGCACCGCGCGGCGACGACGGCGCCACCGCCCGCGCTGCAGCCGCTCGCGCCGCACGCCGAGGCGTTCATCCTCCTGGTCGCCGTGAACCTCGTGCTCCTGAGCCCGCTGGCGCCGACCTTCGAGTCGATGGCCCGCGCGCTCGCCACGCAGCCGTACCACAATCCGCTCGTCCGCCGCGCCTTCGAGGCCGCCGGCCACCTCACCGCCTCGGTGCTGGCCCTGATCTTCGCCGCCGGCCTGCTGGCCGTCGCCTGGCTCGTGCTCCTGCGCGTCCTCGGCCCGGCCCTGAACGCGACGCCCCGGATGCGGCGGCTCGGCGCAGCGCTCGACGCCGCGCTCGTCGGCGCGCTGCTCGTCTACGCCGCGGGCGGCCTCGTGCTGTCGTTCAACGCCGGCTTCGATCGCGGCCCGGCGACCGTCCGGCGCGGGGACCTCGTCGGCGTCGCGAGCCTGCCGGTGCCGTCCACGGGCCTGATCCTCGGCTGGGCCGACGTGCGCTATCTGGACTCGGGCGGTGTCGAGCGCGTCCTGCTGGCGCCGCGTGACGACGTGTGGCCGGGACGGGCGAGGCCGGGGCTGCCGGTCAGCGTGCAGGTCCGGCCGGGCTTCCTGGGCGTGCCCTGGGTGGGCGGCGTGCGCGTGGACCACGAGCGCGAGCTGCGCCGCGCCCTGGCCGCGGTGCCGACGGCGGCCGCGCTGCGCAGGTCGCTCATCCGCATGCTGCAGGACGAGCGCCGGTGGGACGAGGTGCGCGTGGAGACGGAGGCGCACTTCCGCGCGTACCCCGAGGACACGCGCTTCGTGGGCTCGATCGCCGCCGCCCTGCGCGCCGGGGGTCAGCACGGGCACGCCGCGGCCCTCGACCGGCTGGCGGAGCAGCCGTGATCGCCCGGCGCGCGGCGATCCCCGCGCTCCTCGGCGTCGCCGTCGTCGCCGGGGCGGGGGCGGCCGCAGCGCAGCCCTACCGGTGGGTCGACGAGCAGGGCGCCGTGCACTACACGGACCGCCCGCCCCAGCAGCGCGACGCGCCGGTCGAGAACATGAATCCCGCGGCGCGCCGCCGCGCGGCGGACGATGCGAACCCGCCGGTCGCCCGACCCGCCGAGCCCGCACGCGCGGAGAGCGCGGCGGCGCCCGCCGCTCGGGCCCCGCGCTCGACGGCGCCGCCTGCGACCGCGACGCCCGCGACTCCGCCATCGCTGCGTTCCGCGCCGCCCGCGCAGGACGCGGCCGCGGGAGCCGGGCCACCCCGGTCCGCCGAGACGCCGCCCGCGGCGGTCACGCCCCCGGCCGCTCGGCGCGAGCGGCCCTCGCCGAGCCCCGAGAAGACGCCCCGGGCCGTCGGGCCGCGACGCTCCTCCACGAGCCCGCCCCCCACGACGACGTCGCCGGCCGCCGGCCCGGCGCCCGCCGGCGACACGCCCCGCGCGCCGGCCGAGCCGCGAGCATCCGCCGCCCCGTCTGCCGCAGCGACGAGGCCGGCGACCGGGCAGGCGCGGGCGGCCCCGACGGCGCCCGGCACGCCGGGCTCCGGGCTGCCGGCGCCTCCGGCCCCGACGGCCGAACCGCCGTCCGAGGCGGCCCGCGCACGACGCGCGGCGCCGACCGACGCCGACCCGCCGGCTTCGCCACCGGACACGCCGCCCGATGACGAGGCGGCCGCCCCGGTGCACGACCTGATGCGCCTGTCGGGGATGGACCGGCGGCTGGGCCTGCTGGTCGCGCTGGCCCGCAACGAATTCCGCAACGCGCGCCGCCGTCTGACCGACCCGGAGGCGGTCTGGAAGGCCGTCGCGCGCGGCTTCAACCGGGACGAGATGGCCCCGGTCGCCGCGCGCTGCCTGCTCACGCGACTCACGCCCGAGGAGCGCGAGCGCGCGCTGGAATGGCTGCGCTCGCCGCTCTTCCGGCGCCTGGCGCGCCTGCGCGACGACGTCCTGGGTCCGGCGCGGCGGCGCCAGTACCGGCAGTTCGTCGCTCGCCTGCCCGACGATCCTCCGCCTCCCTCGCGGATCGCGCTCGCCCGCGCGCTGGAGGAGCAGACCCGCGCGGGCCTCTTCCAGCTGCAGGTGCAGCGCGCGGTCACCGGCGCCATCGCGACGGTCCTGGAGCCCCTCACGGGACGCGCGCGGCCAGCGGCCCCCGGCGCCGGCGACGGCAACGCCGCCGCCGAGGACGACGCCATGCGCTTCTACGGGGTCACCATGATCCTGTTCGCCTACGGCGCGCTCTCGGACGCCGAGCTCGAGGAGGTCATCCGGGTCACCGGATCTCCGGACGGCGCCCGGTTCACCGAGGTCTACCAGGACTGCGTGCGCGCGGCGATCGCCGCCGGCCGCGAGCGGGCCGCCATCGAGATCCGCCGGCTCGCCGCCGCCGCCCGGCGCGCCGGCTGACCCGCCGCCGCCCGCGATCCGCCTACACCCCCAGGTACGCCCGCCGCAGCGCCTCGTCGCCGTCGAGCGCGGCGATCGTGCCCTCGAAGCGGATCTGCCCCTTCTCGATGATGTACGCCCGGTCGGCCAGCCGGCGCGCCAGCCTCACGTTCTGCTCGGAGAGCACGATGGTGAGGCCGTCGCGCTTGAGCGCGGCCACCGCCTCGCCCAGGGCGCGCACGACGACGGGGGCCAGCCCCTCGGCCGGCTCGTCCAGCAGGAGCAGCCCCGGATCGGTCATCAGCGTGCGGGCGATGGTGAGCATCTGCTGCTCGCCGCCGGACAGGCTGCCCCCGCGCCGGCGCGCCAGCGGCGCCAGCGCCGGAAACAGCCCGAACACGCGATCGAGCGTCCACCGGCCGGCGCCGTCACGCTCGCCGACGAGCAGGTTCTCGCGGACGGTCAGGTCGGCGAACACGCGCCGGTCCTCGGGCACGAAGCCCACGCCGAGACGGCTGATCTCGTGCGGCAGCCGGCCCCGCAGGCTCCGGCCGCGGAAGCGCACGTCGCCGGCCGTCACCTCCACGAGCCCCACGATGGCCCTGAGCGTGGTGGACTTGCCGGCCCCGTTGCGGCCGAGGAGGGAGACGACCTCGCCCTCGGCCGCGCGCAGGCTCACGCCGTAGAGCACCCGGCTGCGCCCGTACACGGCGTGCACGTCGTGGAGCTCGAGCATCAGTCGTCCTCGCCGAGGTAGACACGCTGCACCTGGGGGTCGGCGCGCACGGCGGCGGGCGCGCCGTCGGCGATGACCCGGCCCTGGTGCAGGACCATGATGCGGTCGGCCACGGCGAACACCACGTCCATGTCGTGCTCGGTGAAGAGCACGGTGAGCCCGCGCTCCCGCGCCAGGGCCGCGGTGAGGGCCATCAGCGCCCCCCGCTCGGCCGGCGCCATGCCCGCGGTGGGCTCGTCCAGGAGCAGCAGCGCCGGCTCGCCGGCCAGCGCGATGGCCAGCTCCAGCTTCTTGAGATCGCCGTAGGCGAGCACGCCGGCCGGGCGCGCCGCCTGGTCGGCGAGGCCGACCCGGTCGAGCAGCGCCGTGGCGGCGGCCGCCTCGAGCGGGCGGGCGCTGCGCAGCAGGCCGCGGCTCCGCCGCGCGTGGGCCAGCCGGGCGACCTGCACGTTCTCCAGCGCCGTGAGCGTCGCGAACGTGCCGGTGATCTGGAACGTGCGGGCCACCCCCCGGCGGGCGATCACGTGCGGCGGCAGCCCGGTGATCGGCTGCCGGCCCAGCACGACCTCGCCGGCGTCCGCGCGCAGCTGGCCGGTGAGGACGTTGAAGAGCGTGGACTTGCCGGCGCCGTTGGGTCCGATGAGCGCCCGGATCTCGCCGCGGGAGAGCGCCAGCCCCACCCCGTCCACGGCGCGCACGCCGCCGAAGGCCTTGCGCAGCCCGCTGACGCGCAGGACCGGATCCTCAGCCACGCCGGCGCTCGCCCAGGACGCCGAGGATTCCCCGCGGGAAGGCCAGCACCAGCGCGATGAGCACGGCGCCGAGGACGAACTGCCAGTACTCGGTGTAGCGGGTGACGCCGGTGTCGAGCAGCTTGTAGGTCGCCGCCCCCACCGGCGCCCCGGCGAAGGCCTGCACGCCGCCGAGCAGGACCATGACCAGGGGCTCGACCGACATCGGGACGGCCACGTACTCGGGGAAGACGCTGCCCTTCAGGAAGGCGAAGGTCGCGCCGGCGAGGCCGCCGAAGAACCCGGCCACCAGGAACGCCAGCCACTGGTGGGCGCGCACGTCGACGCCGCTGGCCTCGGCACGCCGGGCGTGGTCCCGCACGGCCCGCAGCGTCAGGCCGAACGGGGCGCGACCGATCCGCGCCAGCACGCCGATGCCGGCGCCGCACGCGAGCAGGGCCACGTAGTAGTAGCGCACGGGGCCGGCCAGCCACGGCGCCGGCCACACGCCGAGCAGCCCGTTGTCGCCCCCGGTGACGTCGTACCACTGGTGCACGATCGCGTACACGATCTGCGCGAAGGCCAGCGTCAGCATGGCGAAGTAGATGCTGCTGAGCCGCACGCAGAAGAACCCGATCACGGCGGCGCCCGCCGCGGCCACCAGCGGCGCCGCCGCGAGCGCCAGCGGCATCGGCGCCCCGGCCCGCTGCAGCAACAGCGCCGCGCCATAGGCGCCGAGCCCGAAGACCGCGGCGTGGCCGAACGAGACCATGCCGCCGGTGCCCATGAGCAGGTGCAGGCTCGCCGCGAAGAGGGCGAAGGCGAGGATCTCGACCAGGACCCACACGTAGAACGTGGGCAGCAGGGGCGGCACGACCAGCAGCACCGCCACCACGACGAGGACGGCGAGGCGCGGCACGGCCGAGCCGCTCTCGGCCATCACGGCGCCGCCCGCGCTGCGCGGCTGGGCCTCGGCGCGGCCCAGCAGTCCCCAGGGCCGCACGATCAGGACGACGGCCATGACGACGAACGTCGTCACGAGCGAGGCGCGCGGGAACACCAGCACGCCGAAGGCGTCGATCACGCCGATCAGCACGGCGGCCAGCAGCGCGCCGGGGACCGACCCCATCCCGCCGACCACGACCACGACGAAGGCCTCGGTGATGATCGTCGTGTCCATGACGATGGTCAGCGCCTGCCGCGGCACCTGCAGCGCGCCGCCGAGCCCGGCCAGCGCCGAGCCCAGCGCGAACACCGCCGTGAAGAGCGGCCGCTGGTCCACGCCCAGGACCGCGACCATCTCGCGGTCCTGGGTGGCGGCGCGGATCAGCACGCCCCAGCGCGTGCGATAGAAGAGCAGCCACAGCGCCCCGGCGACCAGCGGTCCGACGCCGATCAGGACGAGATCGTAGGTGGCGAACAGCTGGCCGGCGATCGGCACCGAGCCCGCGAGCCCCGGCGCCGTCGGCCCGGTCTTGTTCTCCCGGCCCCAGACGAACGCCACCACGTCGGCGATCACCAGGACCAGCGCGAAGGTCAGCAGCAGCTGGTAGAGCTCCGGCGCGCGGTAGACGCGGCGCAGCAGCACGATCTCCACCGCGAGCCCGAGCAGCCCCACGGCCACGGCCGCCAGCGCCACCGCCGCGTAGAACGCCCCGGCGCCGAGCGGCAGCATCCCGGCGAGGGAATACGTCAGGTAGGCGGCGAGCATGTAGAACGAGCCGTGGGCGAAGTTGACGATGCGCGTGACGCCGAAGATCAGCGACAGCCCCGACGCGATCAGGAACAGCACCATCGCGTGCGCCAGCCCCGACAGCAGCTGCACGACGACGAGCGACCCCGACACCGTCAGCCCCGCCCCCCGCCCCCGCCGCGGCTCTCCCCTGCGGCCCGGCGGCCCCCCGCCACCGAGCGGCGGGGCGGGGGCATGAACCGCTCGCGACGTCCCCCGCCGCTTCCCCCCGCGGTCCGGCGGTCTTCTACCGCCGAGCGGAGGGCCGGGAAGGCCGGGCCGAGTCCCGCGATCCGTGTAGTGAACCGCTGGCGAAGGCTCACGCAGGTCTCGTCCACGTCAGCGCCCGGTCTACTCGCGGACCGCGGGACCCGGCCCCACCCCCCCGGCCCGCTGGTCGACCACGCGCGTCAACCGCCGGACCGCATCTTGCGCACCTCGTCCTCCGACGGCAGCACCCGCTCGCCGGGGATGTACTCGTGGTTGACCATGATCCCGACCCCGCGCTTGGGATCGACGCGCGTCGTGCCGACCCACGCCCCCATCGTCGACTGCCCGTCGAAGGGCCGGTACGAGATGGGGCCGATCGGCGTGTCGACCTTCAGCCCCCGGAACGCCGCGACGAGCTTCGCAGTGTCGGTCGAGCCGGCCTTGCGGATGGCCTCGAAGATCGAGAGATACGTGATGTAGCCGACCAGGGAGCCGAGCACGGGGTTGCGGTCGAACTTCTTCTGGAACCGGGCGACGAAGTCGCGGTGGGCGGGCGCCTCGATGTCGTACCAGGGATAGCCGGTGACCAGCATGCCCTCGGGCGCCTCGGCCTTGAGGGGGTCGATGTACTCCGGCTCCCCGAGGAGGATCCCGACCACGAACGTCTTCTGGAACAGGCCCCGCTTCTGGGCCTCGCGCACGAAGGCCAGCCAGTCGCTGCCGAACGGCGACACGTAGAGCGCGTCGGGGCTTCCGCGACGACAAGACCCAGCCCGCCGAGGCCGTCAAGCACGCGCAGGAGCTGGTGGCCGCCGAGAAGGTCGCCCTGATCTCGGGGACGTTCCTGTCGAACGTGGGGCTGGCCGTCTCGGACTGGGCGCGGCAGAACAAGACCCTGTTCGTCGCCGCCGAGCCGCTCACCGAGGCCATCACCTGGTCGAAGGGCCACGATCACGTCTTCCGCGTGCGCCCCCAACACCTACGAGCAGGGGCGGATGCTGGCCGAGAAGGCCGCCACCATGAAGTACCAGAAGTGGGCGACCATCGGGCCCAACTACGAGTACGGCAAGCGCGCGTGGGAGACGTTCCGCGACCGGCTCAAGCAGCTCAAGCCCGACGTGCAGGTCGTGGGCGAGCACTGGCCCACGCTCGGCAAGCTCGAGCCCGGGCCGTTCGTGACCGCCATCCTCAACCAGAGACGACCTCGATCCTGCGGCCGAGCACACCGCCCCGGGCGTTCACCTCCTCGACCGCCATCTCCACCGCCTGGCGGTACGGGCCCGTGAACGGCGCGCCGATGCCGCTGAACGAGTTGATCTCGCCGATCTTGATCGGCGCCTGCGCGCCCGCCTCCGGCGCGGCGGCGGCGACGAGCAGGACCGCCAGTGAGGCGATGAACGCCCGCTCGCTCATGGTGCGGCTCCTTTCCCCTTCGCCACGAGACGGTACAGCCGCTCCCCGGTCATCGGCAACTCGCCGATCTCCACGCCCAGCGGCGCCAGCGCGTCGGCGACGGCCGCGGCCACGGCCCCCGGCGCTCCGATGGTGCCGCCCTCGCCCACGCCCTTGAAGCCGCCGAGCGTCGTGGGCGACGGGCGGGCGAGGTGCACGATCTCGACGCGCGGCGCCTCCGACGCCGTGGGCACGAGGTAGTCCATCAGCGTGCCGGTCAGCAGCTGGCCGGCGGCATCGTAGACGACCTCCTCCAGCAGCGCGGCGCCGATGCCCTGGACGACGGCGCCGGTGGTCTGGCCCTCGACCACCAGCGGATTGATGATGCGGCCGCAGTCCTCGGCCACGACGTAGCGGACGATCCGCACCGCGCCCGTCGCCGTGTCGACCTCGACCACGGCGAGGTGGGTGGCGGTGGAGGCCGTGCCGAAGTAGGGGTCGTAGAACCGGGTCGCCTCGAGCCCGGGCTCCATGCCGTCCGGCAGGCGCTTGCGGCCGGCATAGGCGAGGGCGGCGAGCTCGGCGAGGGTGGCCGACCGGTCCGGCACGCCGCGCACGCGCGCCGCGCCGCCCGCCCACTCGAGGTCGGCGGCGTCGGCCTCCAGGCGGTGGGCCGCGATGGCGAGCGCCTTGTCCCGCACGGCGCGCGCGGCCAGGATCGCCGCGCCGCCGCCGAGCACGGCGCTCCGGCTGGCGTAGGTGCCGGTGCCGTGCGGGCTCAGCGCGGTGTCGCCGTGCTCGACGCGGACCCGGTCGATGGGCACGCCGAGCTCGCCGGCCACCACCTGCGCCAGCGTGGTCTCGTGGCCCTGGCCGTGACAGGCCAGGCCGAAGATCGCGGTGACGCCGCCGCCCGGGTCCACGCGCACCGTCGCGCCCTCCGTCCCCGTCGCCACGTCGGCGCCGGGCGACACGGCGATGGCGGAGCCCACGCCCGTGAGCTCGACGTAGCACGCCACGCCGATGCCGAGGGCGCGGCCCTCGGCGCCGGCGCGCGCCTGCTCCGCGCGCAGCGCCGGGTAGCCGGCCCGCTCGCACGCCGACGCGAGCGACTCGAGGAACGCGCCGGAGTCCCAGACGATGCCCGATGCCGAGCGGTACGGCAGGTCCTCGGGCCGGAGCAGGTTGGCGCGGCGCACGGCGACGGGATCCAGGCCCAGGCGGCGCGCGGCCCGGTCGAGCAGCGACTCGGTGACGAACACCGACACCGGCCGCCCCACGCCCCGATACGGACCCATGGGCGCCTTGTTCGTCGCGACCCCCACGGCCTCGGCCGCGTAGTGCTCGACCCGGTAGGGGCCGGGCAGGAACGAGACGACCTGGATCACCTCGATCGAGGCCGTCCACGGGTAGATCGAGTAGGCGCCGACGTCGGCGACGACGCGGGCGCGCAGCCCGAGGATCCGGCCCCCGGCGTCCACCGCCAGCTCGGCGTCCACGATCTCGTCCCAGGCCTGCGTGGTGGTGAGCAGGTCCTCGCGGCGGTCCCCCACCCACTTCACGGGCCGCCCGAGCCCCATCGCCAGGGCGCAGACGGCGACCTCCTCGGGGTAGAGCACGCTCTTCACGCCGAAGCCGCCGCCCACGTCCGGCGCCACCACCCGCACCTGGCGCGCGGCGAGGCCCAGGACGTCGGCCAGGGCGTCGCGCAGGATGCCGGGCACCTGGGTCGACGACCACAGCGTGAGCGCGCCCGCCCGCCACTCGGCGAGGCAGGCACGGTTCTCCAGCGCCACGCCGGCGTGGCGATGGAACCGGAACCGGCCGCCGACGACGGCCGCCGCGGCGGCCAGGGCCCCGGCCGCGTCGCCCCGCGTGAACGAGCGCGCGAGCAGGACGTTGGTGCCGGCCTCCTCGTGCACGAGCGGGGCGCCGGGCCGCGCCGCGGCCTCGGCGTCGGCGACGACGGCGAGCGGCGCGTACGCCACGTCCACCGCCTCGACCGCGTCCTCCGCCGCATAGCGGCTCTCGGCCACGACGGCGGCGACGGCCTCGCCGGCGTGCCGGACCTTGCCGCGGGCGAGCGGCGGATGGGCCGTCGGGCGGTAGTCCCGCATCCGCGACGGGGCGCGCACCGGCCGCGCCGTCGCCGCCAGGTCCTCTCCGCTGACGCACGCGATCACCCCGGCCATCGCCCCGGCGCGTGTCGCGTCCACGGACAGCAGCCGCGCGTGCGCGTGCGGGCTGCGCACGAACGCCACGTGCAGCGTCCCGGCGGGCTCGATGTCGGCCACGAACCGCCCCTGCCCCGTCAGCAGCCGCTGATCCTCGACCCGCAGCACGCGTTCCCCGATCACGTCCCCACCCCGCTCCCGTCTCCGCTGTGGTATGAGTGAGCGGCCGGAGGACGGCCGGACGCGGCGCACGGACGTCCGGAGCCACGCCGGCCACGCCGAGGCAAGGAGGAGTCGATGCATGCCTTCACGGTCGCCATCGCCATCGTCCTGTCAGCCCTCATGACGCCGGCAGTCGCCGCTCACGCCGCGACGTTCGTCTACGTCTCCAACGCCGAGGACGGGACCATCGGCGCGTACCGGCTCGAGCCCGACGGCACGCTGCGGCCCGGTCCCCGGGTCGACGCCGGCAAGGTCGTCATGCCGATGAGCGTCAGCCCGGACAAGCGCTTCCTCCACGCCGCGCTGCGCTCCAAGCCCTTCACCGTGATCACGTACTCGATCGACCGCGCCACCGGCGCCCTCAAGCAGCTCTCCACGGCGCCGCTCGCGGACAGCTTCCCGTACATTCACGTGGACAGGACGGGCCGCTGGCTGCTCGGGGCCTCCTACGGCGGCCACCTGGTCAGCGTCAACGCCATCGGCAAGGACGGCAAGGTGTCCGAGCCGATCCAGGTGATCCCGACCGCGCGCAACGCCCACGCCATCATCACGGACCGCAGCAACCGCTACGTCTTCGTGCCCCATCTCGGCACCGACCAGATCTTCCAGTTCCGTCTCGACGCGAAGACGGGCCGCCTGGCGGCGAACACGCCGCCCGTCGTCCAGCTCAAGGCGCAGACCGGGCCGCGCCACATCGTGATGTCGCCCGACAACCGGTTCGCCTACCTGCTGAACGAGCTCGTGGCCACGGTGACGACGCTGTCGCTCGACGCCGCCACGGGGCTGCTGACCGAGGTGGGCTCGACGTCGGCGCTGCCCCCCGACACGAAGCTCGTCCCCGGCGCGCCCCGCGGCGCCGTCGGCGCGCCGGGCCAGGCCCCGCGCGACACCTCGAACGACATCTGGGCCTCGGACCTGCACGTCACGCCCGACGGCAAGTTCGTGTACGCCGCCGAGCGCACCAGCAGCTCCATCAACGCGCTCGGCGTCGACACCGCGACCGGCACGCTCACCTATCTGTCGAGCACGCCGACCGAGAAGCAACCCCGCGGCTTCCGCATCGACCCCCGGGGCCGCCACATGGTCGTGAGCGGCGAGAAGTCCGACACCCTCTCCGTCTACGCGATCGACGGCACCACGGGCGCCCTCAAGCTCCTCCAGAAGTCCCCCAGCGGAAAGGGCTCCAACTGGGTCGAAATCGTCGCCCTCGACTGACCGCCACCCCCCGGCCCGGGGGCGCCTCGTCGCACGGAGGGACGCGTCCGCTGCCACCCCTTCGCCGCGAGGGCCAGGACGGCTAACCCGGATGGCGCTGTCCGATCCCTTCCTCGACCGGTGCGCACCGCTGCGCGCCGGCACTGAAAACGGCACCGCGGCGGTCGCGGCGCAGCGCGTTTCGACGCCCTGTCCCCGACGCCGCCCTCGCCGCTCCGTTCACGCGAAGCTCCCGACCGCCGTCCACCCCGGGCGCCAACGGTAGGTCGGGGGTCGGGTGGGGGCAGCCCTCCCCGGGGCCGTGTCTTCTGGGGGTCGACGGAACCTCCGACGCCATCATCGTGGCCCCACGACAGGCGCCCGGGCCTCGTGGATAGCGTGCCCCGGGGAGGGCTGCCCCCACCCGACCCCCGACCGGCGGTTGACCACCCGACCGTGAGACGAAACTAGAAGGGCACTTCCGCCCGCTCGTCCTTCACCCGCCGCGCCTTGTGATCCCACCGCGGCAGCCCGCCCGGCTCCGTGGCCTCCACCGTGACGCGGATGCCGAGCCCGATTCGCAGCGCGTCCGAGAGCGCCGCGCACAGCCTGCCGCGCTCGTCGAGCGAGAGCGCCGGCGCCGGATCGACGCGCACGAGGACGTCGTCCAGCCCCTCGACGCGCCGGAGCACGACCTGGAACTCGTCGACGCCGGCGTGGGCCCGCACGATCTCCTCGACGCGCCGCGGGTAGACGATGATGCCCCGCACCTTCTTCATGTCGTCCAGCCGCGCCAGCACGCCGCCCTCGAAGGCCACGAGCGTCCGCCCGCACGGGCACGGGCGGTCGGCGAGCTGCACGACGTCCCGGGTGCGGTAGCGGACCAGGGGCATCGCCTTGCGGTAGAGGCTCGTGAAGACGAGCTCGCCCCGCTCGCCGGGCCTCACCGGCCGGTCGTCCTCGCCGAGGACCTCCGGATAGCAGTAGTCCTCGTGCACGTGGGTCAGGCCCACCCGCGCGTCGCACTCGAAGCCCCAGGCGGCGATCTCGGTGAGCCCGGGCAGGTCGAAGGCCCGGGCGCCGAACGCCGTCTCGATCCGCGACCGCGTGGCGGGGATCGAGGCGCCGGGCTCGCCCGTGTGCCACGTGATCCGGACCTTCGTGTCCTTCGCCAGGTCGATGCCCTTGCGGGCCGCCTGCTCGGCCAGGAACAGCGCGTAGGAGGGCGTGCACCCGAGCACCGTGATGGGGTACGTGCGGAGCGCGTCGATGCGCTGGTCCGTGGAGAGCCCGCCCGCCGGGTAGACGAGCGCGCCCAGGTCCTGCGCCGCGTGGAAGCCGGACCAGTAGCCGATCCACGGGCCGTACGAGAAGGCCGCCATCACCATGTCCGGGGGCCGCACGCCGAAGGCCCACAGCGACCGCGCGTACGAGTGGTAGAAGCCGTACCAGTCGTCCTTCGTGTCGAGGAACGCCAGCGGGCGGCCCGTCGTGGCCGACGTCATGTGCACCCGCAGGCACTGCTCGAGGGGGACGGCCAGCAGCGTGCCCCACAGCGGGTGGTCGGCCTGGTCCTGCTTGAGCTCGTCCTTCGTGGTGAAGGGCAGCCGCGTCAGATCCTCCAGCGTGCGCACCTGCTCCGGCCGCACGCCGGCGCCATCGAACTTCCGCCGGTAGAACGGGCTCGCCTCGTACGCGTGCCGCACCTGGGCCACCAGGCGCTCCTGCTGCAGCGCCCGCAGCCGCTGGCGCGGCGCCGTCTCGATCTCCGGCTCGAGGTAGCGCGACTCGCTCACGACCGCTCCCGCAGCACCGGCGCGGCGGCCTTCACGGCCTCGACGATGCCGTGATAGCCCGTGCACCGGCAGAGCACCGCCGAGAGGCCTTCGCGGATCTCCGCCTCGCTCGGCTCGGGATGCGTGCGCAGGAAGTCGAGCGCCGTCATCAGCATGCCCGGCGTGCAGAAGCCGCACTGCAGCCCGTGGTGCTCGTGGAACGCCTGCTGCAGCGGGTGCAGCGCGCCGTCCCGGGCCAGCCCCTCCACGGTGACGATCTGGGCGCCCTCGGCCTGCACCGCGAGCATGATGCACGAGCGCGCCGCCTGGCCGTCGACGAGCACCGTGCAGGCCCCGCAGATGCCGTGCTCGCAGCCGACGTGGGTGCCGGTGAGCCCCAGGTCCTCGCGCAGGAAGTCGACCAGCAGCTTGCGCGGCTCGCAGCGCCCCTCGCGCCGGGCCCCGTTGACGGTGAGCCGGACCTCCACCTTCTCGTCCCGCTGCGCCACGTCAGCCTCCCGGGCCCCGGCGGGCGGCGGCGACGGCGCGGCGCACCGCGCGCGCGGTGAGCACGCCGGTCAGGTGCCGCCGGTAGTCGGCGCTGGCGTGGATGTCGGAGTCGGGCTGCACGAGTTCCGTCGCCCGCCGCGCCGCGGCCTCGACGGCGGCGTCGCCGACGCCGTCGCGCTCGAGGATCTCCTCCGCCGCGCGCAGCCGGACCGGCACCGGCCCGGCCCCGGCGGTGGCGAGCCGGGCCCTGGTGCAGCGCGCCCCGTCCAGGACGACCATCGCCGCGATGCCCACCAGCGCGAAGTCGCCGTGCCGCCGCGCGAACTCCTCGAAGGCGTGGCCGGCGCCGGCCGGCGCCGCCGGCAGCCGCACCTCGGTGAGGATCTCGTCGGGCCCGAGCGACGTCGTGAGGTACGTCTGGAACAGGTCGCCGGGGCGCACGGTGCGCTCGCCCTTCGGTCCACGCACGACCACCTCGCCCTCGAGCGCGGTGAGGACGGCCGGGTATTCCGCCGACGGGTCGGCGTGGGCGATCGAGCCGCCGATGGTGCCGCGCGTGCGGATGGGCAGGTGGCCGACCCAGCGCGTGGCCTCGCCGAGCAGCGGCAGCCGCCGCGCCACCACCGGCGAGAACTCGATCGTGCGCTGCCGCGTCATCGCGCCGAGGTGCACGCGGCCGTCGACCTCCTCGACGTAGGCCAGGGCCGGGATGCGGTTCAGGTCCACCAGCGCGGCGGGGCGGCTGAGCCGGAAGTTCAGCAGCGGCACCAGGCTCTGGCCGCCGGCCAGCAGCTTGGCGTCGCCGCCGTAGCGCGTCAGCAGCGCGAGCGCCTCCTCCACGGTGCGCGGCGCGTGGTAGTCGAAGCGCGCGGGCTTCATGGCGCGCCTCCGTGGCCGCGCCCCCGGGGCGCGCGCGGCGTCACGCCCGCGCCTCGCGCGCGCCGCGGACGAGCCGCCACAGGCGGTCCGGCGTCATCGGCAGCTCCGTGATGCGCACGCCGAGCGGGGCCAGCGCGTCGCTCACGGCGTTGGCGATGACGGCGGGCACGGTCATCGAGGACGACTCGCCGAGACCCTTGGACCCCAGCGGCGTGAGCGGCGAGGGCGAGACCACGTGGGCGATCTCGATCGCCGGCGCCTCGCTGGCCGTCGGCACCAGGTAGTCCATGAACGACGCGGTCAGGAACTGGCCGTCGCCGTCGTAGGCCAGCTCCTCGTAGAGCGCGCCCCCCAGGCCGTGGAGCGCGCCGCCGTGGATCTGGCCCTCGGCGATCATCGGGTTGATGATCGTGCCGGCGTCGTGCACGGTCACGTACTTCACGATGCGGATGGCGGCCGTGCCCGGATCGACCTCGACGGCCATCACCTCGGCGATGAAGCCGTAGGTGTTGGAGGAGTTGACGCGGTCCTCCAGGTCGACGGCCTCGGCCACGCGGAAGCCGAACACCGCCGTCGCCTGCAGCCCGGGCTCCATGCCCTCCGGCAGCGACTGCGTGTGCCAGTGGGCCCGGCCGGCCAGGTCCTTCACCGAGTACGCCACGCCGGGCCGGTCGGTGCGGTGCACGGCGCCGTCGCGGAACTCGACGGCGCCCGCCGGCGCGTCCATGAGGTGGGCGGCGTACTCGGTGAGCTTGGCCTTGAGCCGCCGGGCGGCGAGGGCCACGGCGCTGGTGCCCACCGAGCCGAACCGGCTCGAGTACGTCCCGGAGGAGATCGACCACACGCGCGTGAACGTGTCCATCTCGTCCACGACGGTGACGTCCTCCGGCCGCAGCCCCAGCTCGTCGGCGACGATCTGGGCCACGATGGTCTGGTGGCCCTGGCCCTGCGGCGTGGTGCCGAGGATCGCCGTCACGCGGCCCAGGGGATCGACCTTGAGGGTGGCGGCGTCGACGGCGCCGGACTTCGGCAGGTACTCGGGCTTGGCCCGGAACTGCGGGTCGAGCGCCGTGGCCACGTAGCCCATGTTCGACACCGACGGGTCGACGGCCAGCGCCAGGCCGATGCCGAACCAGCGCCCCTGGGCGCGCGCCCGTGCCTGCTCGCGCCGCAACTCGTCGTAGCCGGCGATCTGCAGCGCCTTGTCGAAGGCCGCCTGGTAGTCGCCGCTGTCGTAGAGCCCGCCCGTCGGCGTGCGGTACGGGAACTGTTCGCGGCGGATCAGGTTGCGCCGCCGCACCTCGGCGGGGTCCAGCCCCAGGCGCTCGGCCAGGCGGTCCATCATGCCCTCGGTCTCGAAGTACAGGTGGCCGCAGGCGTAGCCCCGGTTGGGCCCGGTGAGGCTCTTGTTCGTCATCACCGTCGAGGCGTCGACCTCCAGATGCTGGAAACGATAGGGCCCGACGAAGTTGCCCGTCGGCCGGAACGAGCACCCGGGCTCCGGGCTGCGGATGTAGCCGCCCACGTTGTCGAGCCACCGGAAGCGCATGCCGAGCACGGTGCCGTCCCTGCGCGCGGCGACCTCGCGCCAGGCCACCCGGTCGGTGCCGCTGGAGGACGCGGCCAGGTGCTCGCGCCGGTCCTCGATCCACTTCACCGGCACGCCGGTCGTCATCGCGGCCAGGCCGATCAGCGCGATGTAGGGGTAGATGCTCGACTTGATGCCGAACGAGCCGCCGATGTCGGGCGGGACGACGAAGCGCAGCCGGTTCTCGGCCAGGCCGAGCACGCGCGCCGTGAGCGGGTGCATGATGAACGGCCCCATGAAGTTCGACCACACCGTGAGCACGCCGTCGAGCGGGTCCCAGCGGGCGATGACGCCGTAGGTCTCGATCGGCGTGGAGCCGTACTTCGGGAAGCGGAACCGCTCGCGGACGACCACCTCGGCCTCGGCGAAGGCGCGGTCCGGATCGCCGTACACGAGGCGGCGGTTGTTGGCCAGGTTCGAGCCGACGGCCTCGTGCAGCACCGGGGCGTCGGGCTCGAGCGCCTTCTCGGGATCGACCACCGCGGGCAGCGGCTCGTAGTGGACGACGACGGCCTCGGCCGCGTCCTCGGCCACGTAGCGGTCGCGGGCCACCACCACGGCCACCGGCTCGCCCACGAAGCGCGCCCGGTCGGTGGCCGCGCAGTAGTAGTGGACGGGCGCGGTGACGCCGACCGAGAAGGGCTTCGTGCGCCGCGCCACGTCCTGGCCGGTGACGACGCCCACCACGCCGTCCATGGCCAGCGCGGCGCTCGGGTCGTAGCCGAGGATCCGCGCGTGGGCGTGCGGCGAGCGGACGATCGCGGCGTGGTGCAGGTTGCCGACGGGAGGATGGTCGTCGATGAAGGCGCCGCGGCCGGCGAGCAGCCGCGCGTCTTCCACGCGCTTCACGGGCCGGCCGATCCAACGCTCGCTCATGAACGGACTCCCGACCCTAGTCAGCCCCGCCGGGCTTGTCAAGCCGCCGGCGGTTCTTCGGAAACCGGCACCCTGGCTGGGACAATGGCGCGTGCGAACCTTCGACCGGAAGTTCGGCCCCGACTTCCTGGCCGGCGTGCCGTCGGCGCCCGGCGTCTACCGCCTCCACGACGCCTCCGGCGCCGTCATCTACGTGGGCAAGGCCCGCGACCTGCGCCGCCGCCTGGCGCAGTACCGGACGGCGGGGCGAACCCGCACGGACCGAAAGCGCCGCCGCCTGGTGCGGGCCGCCGCCCGCATCGCCTGGCAGGTGTGCGCCTCCGAGCTCGACGCCGCGCTCACCGAGGTCGCGCTGATCCAGGACTTGCGGCCTCGGGAGAACGTCGCCTCGGCCTTCCCCTTCCTCTACCCGTTCGTGGGGATCCGGTCCGAGGGCGGGCAGACGCGCTTCTGCCTCACCACGTCCCCCGCCGCCGTCCCGCGGTTCGAGCTCCACGGGGCGTTCCGCTCCCGCGCCGTCACCGGCGAGGCCTTCTTCGCGCTGATGCGCCTGCTGCGCTTCGTGGGCCACCCGACGCCCCCCCGCCGGCGCGACCGGCTCGAGCTGCCCCGCCACTGCCACGTCCGCGGCTTCCGCCGGCTGCCGGAGCAGTCGGCGGCCCTGTGGAGCGCCTTCTTCCGGGGCGCCTCGCGCGCGGCGCTGGAGAGCCTCTGCCTGCGGCTCCTGGAGCACGCGGGGGCCCGGGCCCGCAGCGCGGCGGTCCAGGACGACCTCCGCGCGCTCGGGCGCTTCTTCGAGGACGAGGCGGCGCCGCTGGCCGCCGCCGTCGCCGCCACCGGCCACGCCGGCTATCCGGTGGCCCAGGCCGACCGCGACGCGCTGTTCCTGCGCTACCGCGCCGGCGGCGGCGTCGCGCGGTGAGCGCCGGGCCGCATCGTCGCCACCTCGCCCGCCGGTCGCGCACGCGCCCGGCGCCCGGGGCCGGCGCTCGCCCGGTGCCGGGGGACGCCCGGCGCGGCGCCCCGCCGGCCCGATGACGGCGCCGTCGGGCCGCGCGGGCCCCTCGTCGGCGCCGGCCACGGCCGCGGCGGCGGCCTCAGTGCCCGGCGCCGGCGACGGCGACGCCCTTGAACGCGGCCAGCCGCTTGGCCAGCGGCGTGTTGCGGCTGCGGCCCACGCGCACCTCGCCGTCGATGACGACCGCCGAGATGCCCGGCAGGTCGCCGCGGGCCATGGCGTCGGCGGCGGAGTCCGCCAGCGACGCCGCCGGCGCGTCGCACACCACCAGGTCGGCGGGCTGGCCGACGGCCAGCGTGCCGGTGGCCAGGCGGAAGATCCGGGCGTTGTTCCCGGTGGCCAGGGCGACGGCCTCCGCCGGCGTCAGGCCGGCGAGCGAGGCCATCTCGCACACGGTCTTGAGCACGCCCAGCGGCATGACGCCGGTGCCCGTCGGCGTGTCGCTGGCCAGGCACACGCGCCCGAGCGCCCCGGCCTCGCGCGCGAGCGTCACGATGTGCAGCGCCGAGCGGAGGTTGCCGGCCTGGACGATCTGCAGGGCCATGTCCGTCTCGCGCACGATGCGCCCGAGGCCTTCCTCGTCGAGCGAGGTCGTGCCGCCGTTGACGTGGCCGCACACGTCGGGACGCAGGCGCAGCAGCACGTCGCTCGTGATGGGGCTCGAGCCGGGGATCGAGGTGCCGCCGCTGTGGGACATCACGCAGAGGCCGTGCCGCTGCGCGCGCCGGACCTCGGGCTCGCCGTCGCGCGGATCGCGGTAGCCGCCGAAGCCGTACTTGGCGTGGCGCACGCCGTGGCGGGCCATCTCGGCGAAGTCCTCGTCGGTGAGGCCGGGCTCCAGCACCACCGAGCCGGCGTTGACCTTCATGCCGTTCGGGTGGAAGCCGGCGAAGCACTTGGCCGCCGCGACGGCCAGCGCCCGGGCGGCCACGGGATCGTGGGGCCGGCCGGGCGCGTGCACGCCCTCGCCCGCCGAGACCACGCTGGTGACGCCGCCGTGGACATAGGAGTCGAGGAAGTCCACGGTCTTCTGCCGGGGCGTGTAGTCGCCGAGGACGACGTGGCAGTGCGAGTCGATCAGCCCGGGCATGACCGTGGTGCCCCGGCAATCGACGACGGCGTCGGCCCCGGCGGCGCCGGTGCGGCTCGCCGGGCCGATGGCCGCGATGCGGCCGTCGCGCACCAGCAGCGAGTCGGCCTCGACGCCCGGCGCGTCCAGGACGCCGGTGAGCAGGGCGCCCACGTTCACGAGGCCGAGCGTGGGCATCAGTCGTACTCCGCCAGGCAGCGGTCGACGAGGGCCGTCGCCGCCGCCCAGTCGTAGGACCGGAACATGCGCGCGTTCACCACGGGCTGCGCCGCCGAGTAGAACATCTCGTACTGCAGCTGGCGGCCGCCGAACTCGGTCCCCACCATGTCCCAGACCAGGCGGAGCAGCTTCACCCGCTCGCGGGCCGGGGCCGCCGCCGAGCCGTAGTACCGCTCGGTGTCGGCGCGGGTCTCGGCGCTGGTGAACGCGGCCTCCGAGGACGGCAGCGCCTGGAACGCGCCGCCGGCCAGCTCGCGGAGCGCGCGCATGAGGTCGACGATCAGCCGCCGCTGCAGGCTCATGCCGGCGTAGACGAACTGGGGGTACGGGCGGGCCACGCCCTCCAGCACGAGCGGGTTGCGCTCGGCGGCCTGGGCCAGGGCGTCGAACGTGGCGCAGAGGGCGGCGATGTCGCCGCCGAGCGCCGCCTGCGTCGCCGGCAGGCCCTCGCCGCGCTGCACCTCGGCCAGGCGCAGGGCCAGGCCGGCCAGGAACCGGCACTTCACCGCGAACCGCACCAGCGACTGGAAGTTGGCCAGCGTGTGGGACGGCGTCTCGTGGAACTGCGCGTTCACCAGCCCGACGTCCCGGTAGATGAACACGTGCTCCCACGGCACGAACACGTCGTCGAGCACGACGGTGGCGTCGACCTCGTCGAAGCGGGCGGACAGCGGGTAGTCGAGCACGCTGGTGGCCTGGGTCTGGTAGGGCCGCCGCGGGTACAGCCGCAGCCCCTCGGCGCTCATGGGCATGACGACGGAGATCGCGTAGTCCTCGTCGCCCGGCACCAGCGGCGTGATGTAGGAGAGGAACAGCCAGTCGGCCATGACCGCCGAGGTGGCGATGGCCTGGCAGCCCCGCAGCACGATGCCGCCGTCGCGCTCGCCGACGACGCCGGGATGCAGGAACGGCGCGGGATGCCGGTGGGCGGGCTGCGTGCGGTCCACCTGCGGCGGCACGATGGCGTAGGTGACGTAGAGGTCCTCGTCGCGGGCCTTCTCGTAGAAGCGCACGACGTTGTCGCCGAAGCGGCGGCCGCCGCGGTCGAAGAGCCGGCGCCACGAGGCGAACGCCGTCAGCACGCAGGCCACGTGGTCCGGCGTGCGGCCCATCAGTCCGTACGACGGCTCGGCCCAGAACCGGTGGCAGCGGCGGCGCGCGGCCAGGTCCTCGGCCGAGCGGGGCACGAGCCACATCGTGCTGCGGCGGACGCCGCCGGCGTCGACCCAGGTCGCGGCCTCGCCGGCCGCCGCCCGGGCGGCGTCGTACGTGGCCGCGATGGTGCGGATCGGCGCCGCGAAGGCCGGGTGCGCGGGCACGTCCTTGACGCGCTCGCCGTCGAGCAGCACGACCCGGCCGTCGCGGAGCGCGGCGACGTAGTCCTGGCCTCGGCGCATGACGGCCTCCTCGCCGGGCACCTTGCCACAGGCCGCCGGCCGGGGACAAGCGCCCGCCGGCCGGCGCGCCGCGAGATGACAATCGCGCCGGCGAAGTGGTACGCTCTCGCCCTCTCGTGGACAGGATCCCGTGAGACGACCCCCGCTCGGTGTGGTCTTCGTCGCCATCCTCGTCCTGGCGCTCGGCGAGACGGCGGGCGCGGTCATGTCGCAGCTGCGCCCGCAGACCGAGCGGTGGGCCCGCGCGCGCGTGGCCGCGCGCGCGCCCGCCCACGGCCTCACCGGCTCCCTCGAGTACGACACCGAGGTGGTGGACCGCGCCGTCTTCACCGCCGAGGCCGGCTTGTCGTTCCTGCACACGCACGCGCAGGGCCTGCCGGTCATCGTGGTGCTGGCGGCGAGCGTGGTGGCCACGCTGGTGTCCGGGCGCCGGCTGCGCGGCGCGCTCTACGCGCTGCTCGGCGTCGGCGCGCTCTTCCCCCTCGGCTACCTCGTCTACGGCCTCGCCGTGCTCGAGCTCGGCCGCGACGCCGGCCTCACGCTGGCCGAGCGCTGGGTCCTGACCCCGCTCGGGACCGCGACGATCCTCGCCCTGGTCACGCTGGCCCTCGCGCTGGCGCGGGCCCCCTCGCCGCGATGACGCCGGTGGCGGGCGAGCGGTGGCGGGTGCCGGCGACGCCGGTGCTGTTCGTCGCCGTCGCGCTCATCGCCTGCGCCGAGGTCGGCGGCGCCTGCATGGTGCAGTTCAAGCTCGAGATCACGCGCTGGGCCCGCAGCGCCATGCTGGCGCGCCCGGAGGCGCACGGGCTGGTCGGCGTGCGCGACGTGGACGAGGTGGTCATCGACGAGGCCCTGGTGAAGCTCGACGCCGGCCTGCGCCTCTTCCACCTGCACGCCGAGGGCATGGGCACGGTCATCGTGGTGGCGGCCATGGTCGCCACCACGCTCGTCGAGCGGGCGGGGCTGCGACGGGCGATCGTCGTGCTGCTGACGGTCGGCGGGGCGGTCTATCCGGTCGGGTACCTGCTGTGGAGCGCGCTCATCCCCTTCTACGGCATCGAGGCCGGCAAGCGCGCGGCCGAGTGGCTGGTGTGGATGCCCTTCGGCGGGGCCTCCATCGTGGCCGTGTGGCTCCTGACCGCGGCCCTCGCCGCCCGGCTGCTCGCCGCGCGACGCGCCGGGCGGCAGCCGGTGGCGCCGTGACGCGCGCGCTCGCGTCCACGCCGGGCGCGGCCGCCCACGGCCGGCGTGGCCGGCCGTGGGGCGCGGCGACGGCGCCGGCGCTCCGGGTCGCCCGCGCGACGCTGGGCGCCGTGCTGGTGGTGTCGGCGCTCGCCGGCACGCCGCGGCCCGCCGCCGCCCACCACGTCGGCGCCTACACGCCGCGCGACAACGAGGTGTCGGCGAACTTCAAGCACCTCAAGGCCTCGCTCCAGGCGCGCAAGTTCGACGTCGCCCTCGGGCTCTACGAGGCCGGGCCGCTGCGCCGGGAGCTGCGCGCCCGCGCGGCGTCGCTGCCCCCGGGCCTGGACGCCGCGCTGCTCGAGGCCTTCCGGCGGGGCGACGCCGGCCGGGCCGAGCACGGCCTGCTCGTGTTCTTCGCCGCGCTGATCCGGGACCTCGCCGTGGACGCCGGGCGCCGCGCCGCCGACGCCACCGCGCCGCCGGAGGCCCGGGCCAGCGCCGGCCAGCGCTTCCTCGACGCCATCTGGCGCTACTACAACCTGATCGACTTCGCCCTCTCGCAGCGCGACCCCACGGCGTCGACCACCGTCCGCCTGGCCTTCGACGAGGCCGAGGGCTACGTCAGGGACGGCGCGTCGCCGGCGCCGGAGCGGCTGCGGGCCCCGCTCGCCCGGATCGCCCGCGTGCTCACCGGCGTCATCGAGACGTTCCCCACGTCAGCCAGGAGGGAGTCATGAGACTGAAGGCACTGCTCGCAGTGGTCCTCTCGCTCGCGGTGGTCGGCGCCCTCACCGGCCTGGCCCCGGCCCAGGGCGGCAAGGTCGTCAAGATCGGCGACCTCGGCTCCAAGGTCGGCGTCTTCGAAGGCTACGGCAAGTACCAGACCATGGGCATGACGCTGGCCGTCGAGGAGCTCAACGCCAGGGGCGGCGTGCTCGGCCACAAGATCGAGATCGTGTCCGAGGACGACGAGACCAAGCCGGCTCCGGCCGTGCGCAAGGCCGAGAAGCTCATCCTCCAGGACGACGTCAAGCTGCTGGTGGGCGCGGTGTCCTCGGGCGCCACCATGGCGGTGATGGACGTCACCAAGAAGCACAAGACCATCCACTGGAACTCCGTGTCGTGCGCGGAGTTCATGCGGACCACCAAGTTCCACAAGTACTACTTCTCCAACCAGCCCGACTCGCGCATGCAGGCCAACGGGCTGGCCAGGTACATCGTCGACAAGATGGGCAAGCGCGTCTACATCTTCTACACGGACTACGCCATGGGCCAGTCCGACGGCCGCCAGTTCAAGACCGCGCTGGAGCGGCTGGGCGGCGAGGTCGTCGGCGTGGCCGGCGCGCCGCTCGACACCAAGGACTTCAGCCCGTGGTTCGGGGCCATCAACCAGTCGAACCCCGAGGTGCTGTTCCTGGCCTTCGCGGGCACCGACTCGCTGCGCCTCATGACCCAGCTGCACTCCTTCGGCATGACCAAGAAGTACAAGATGGCCGGCATCGACTGCTTCCTGCTCCAGCAAGACCTGCCGGCCATCGCCGAGCCCATGGAGGGCTTCGTCCAGCTCAACCACTTCTCGGCGTTCAACCCCGACCCGGCCATGCAGGCCTTCAACCAGAAGTTCAAGAAGCGCTGGAACCTCGACGCCAACATCGCCGCCGGCGCCTACGACGCGGTGCTGTTCTGGGCGGCGGCGGCCGAGAAGGCGAAGTCGTTCGACCCCGACAAGGTGGCGGCGGCCCACGAGGGCATGTGCCTGGACAGCACCCACATCGGCCGCCAGTGCATCCGCAAGGACGACCACCAGGTGATCATGGACATGCACCTCTACCGGGTGGAGAAGGGCAAGAACGTCCCGATCGCCCGCATCGCCGGCAAGGACTCCATCGGCGAGCCGATGGTGGGCAAGGACCCGGTGGCCGGCTTCTCGTGGGAGATCAAGAAGAAGAACTAGCCGCCGGTGGACTACCTGGCCGCGGTCCTGCTGCCGCAGCTCCTGCACGGCCTCGTGTTCGGGGCCGCGCTGGGGCTGCTGGCGCTGGGCCTGACCGTGATCTTCGGGCTGCTCGGCGTGATGAACTTCGCCCACGGCGAGCTCTACATGCTGGGCGCCTACGCGGGCATCGTGGTGATCGGGGTCACCCAGTCGTTCTGGGTGGCCCTGCTCGCCGCGCCGCTGATGGTGGGCGCCCTGGCCGCCGTCACCGAGGTCGCCACGCTGCGGCCGCTCTACCGCCGCGAGCCCCTCTACGGCCTCATCCTCACCTTCGGCCTGGCCCTGGTCTTCCGCGAGGGCGTGCGCCAGATCTGGGGCGGCGACATGCGGCGCATCCTGCCCCCCGTCGAGGGCTCCACCCCGCTGCTGGGCATGACCTACCCGAACTACCGGCTGTTCCTGCTCGCCGTCTCCTCGCTGCTCCTGCTGGGCATCTGGCTCTTCTTCACCCGCACCCGGGCCGGCATCCTGGTCCGCGCCGCCGTGCAGGACGCCGAGATGCTCGACGGCCTGGGCGTCGACGTGCCGCGCGTGTTCACGCTGACCTTCGCCGGGTCGGCGGCCCTCGCCGCGCTGGCCGGCCTGCTGCTGGCGCCGATCTTCACCGTCTACCCCCAGATGGGGGTGGAGTTCATCCTGCTCGCCTTCATCGTGGTGATCCTGGGCGGCATGGGGTCGATGGGCGGCTCGGTGGTCGCCGCCTTCGTCATCGGCGTGGCCCAGAGCCTGCTCACGCTGTGGATGAACCCGCAGCGCGTGGCCATCGCCATCTTCGGGCTGATGATCCTCGTGCTCATCGTCCGGCCGCGGGGCTTCTTCGGGCGGGAGGGCGTCCTTGAGTGAGGCGCCGCGCCGGCCGCGCGTCGTGCCCTGGCCGGCCCTCGTCGTGTTCCTCGGGCTGCTGGCGCTGCCGCTGACGCCGTGGATGACGAAGTTCTACATGCTGCTGGCCTTCGACGCGCTGCTCTTCGGCGCCGTGGCCATGAGCCTCGACCTCCTGATGGGCTACACGGGCCTGGTCTCCTTCGGCCACGCGGCCTTCTTCGGGCTGGGCGCCTACGCCACCGCCGTCTTGCTCGAGCGCGGCGTGCTCTCCATCTGGCTCTGCCTGGGGTTCGCCCTGCTCGTGGTCGGTCTGTACGCGCTGGTGGTGGCGTACTTCTCCACCACGCGCCGCGGCATCTACTTCGCGCTCCTCACGCTGATCTTCGCCGAGGTCGTCTACACGTTCTTCCGCTACACCCAGACCTTCGGCGGCTCGGACGGCATCCAGGGCCTGCCCTCGCCCGAGCTGCTGCCCGGCGTGGCGCTGGACAGCCCGCTGCGCCACTACTACACGATCCTGGCCTACCTGGCCGCGGCCTGGGTCGTCTGCCGCGTGGTGATCGGCTCGCACTTCGGCCGCGTGCTCGTGGCCATCCGCGAGAACGAGGACCGCGCGCGCTTCCTCGGCTACGACGTGCAGCGCTACAAGATGGCCGCGTGCCTGATCTCGGCCGTGCTGACCGGGCTCGGCGGCGCCCTCTACCCCGGCCGCGCGGCCTACGCCACGCCGGACCTCATGCTGTGGACGGTGTCCGGGGAGTTCATCATCATGGTCATGATCGGCGGCCTCGGCACGCTGGCCGGCCCCGTGCTGGGCGGCGCCTTCTTCGTCGTCCTGCAGGAGAAGGTCTCGTCGTTCGTCGACTGGTACTTCATCGTCATCGGCCTCGTCCTGGTCGCCATCGTGCTCTTCATGCCGCGCGGCCTCCTCGGCGCCTGGCGCTGGCTCCGGCCCCGGCGGGCGGCGGCATGAGCGCCGAGACCGTGCTCGAGGTGCGGGCCCTGAGCCGCAGCTTCGGCGCGCTGGCCGCGCTGACCCGCGTGAGCCTGGAGGTGCGGCGCGGCGAGATCGTCTCGGTGATCGGGCCGAACGGCGCCGGCAAGTCCACGCTCTTCAACGTCATCGCCGGCCTGCACGCGCCCACCGGCGGCCGCGTCGTCTTCCGCGGCGAGGACATCACCGGCCTGCCGCCCGAGCGCATCACGCGGCGGGGCCTCGCCAAGACCTTCCAGATCACCAACGTCTTCCCGGCGATCTCGGTGTTCGAGAACGTCCGCGTCGCCGCGCAGGCGCGGTGCCGGGACGCGGGCCGCCTGGCCTCGCTCTGGCGGCTGCCCGACGTGGGACCCGCCGTCACCGCGCTCCTGGACGCCGTCGGCCTGGCCGCGCGGCGCGACGAGCTGGCCGAGAACCTCTCGCACGGCGAGCAGCGGTACCTGGAGATCTGCCTGGCCCTGGCCACCGGCCCGTCGCTGCTCATGCTGGACGAGCCGACCGCCGGCATGACCCCGGGCGAGACCAAGGAGGCCACCGCGCTGGTGCGGAGCATCGCGCGGGATCGCGGCCTCACCGTGCTCCTCATCGAGCACGACATGAGCGTGGTGATGGGCATCTCCGACCGCGTGGCCGTCCTGCACTTCGGCGAGAAGATCGCCGAGGGCCCGCCCGACGCCGTCCGGAGCGACCCCCGCGTGATCGAGGCCTACCTGGGCGGCGCCGACGACTGATGGCCGATCGGGACGGCGCGCTGCTCCGCATCCGGGACGTGCACGCCGGCTACGGCGCCACGCCGATCCTCTTCGGGGTCTCGCTCGAGGTGCGCCGCGGCGAGGCCGTGGCCCTCCTCGGCCGCAACGGCATGGGCAAGACCACGCTGATCAAGACCACCATGGGCTTCCTCGCCCCGTGGCGCGGCAGCGTGGAGTTCGACGGCCACGCGCTGGCCGGCCGCGCGCCCCACGAGATCGCCCGGCTCGGCGTCGGCCTCGTCCCCGAGAACCGCCGGGTGTTTCCCGGGCTCACCGTGCGCGAGAACCTGGAGCTGGGGCTGTCGGCCCTGCGCGCCCGCCCGGCCGCGCTGCGCCGCCAGCGCCTGGACGAGGTCTTCCGTCACTTCCCGCGGCTGCGGGAGCGGATCGAGCAGCCCGCCAAGACGCTCTCCGGCGGCGAGCAGCAGATGCTGGCCATCGCCCGCGTGATGATGGCCGGCGCCCGCATCATCCTCATGGACGAGCCCACGCAGGGGCTGGCGCCCGCCCTGGTGCGGCACATCCGCGACATGATCCGCGAGCTCACGCGCCTGGGCGTCACGGTGCTGCTGGTGGAGCAGAACGCGCGCATGGCCCTGAACGTGTGCGATCGCGGGTACATCATGGAGAAGGGGGCGATCGTGTTCGAGGGGCCGTCGCGGGAGCTGCGCGAGAGCCCGGTCACGAGGGAAAAGCTGGGCGTGTGAGCGGCCATGCGGACCTGGAGCGACACGATCCTCGGCGCCGGCCGCCGGCAGACGCTCGCCCGCGCCGCGGTGGCCCTCGCCATCCTGGGCGCCGTGCTCTGGTCGCTGCCCGTCCGCCGTCCCGGTGAGGAGGGCGGGCATCACGGACCTGCCGCACCCGATCCCGCGCTCGACCTGTTCGAGCGCGCGGGGCTCGTCGAGCTGCAGCCGGGACAGCGCGGGCCGGCCTTCCACCTGGCCCGCTTCGACGGCGGCCACGCCTCGCTCGAGGACTGGCGGGACCGGCTCGTCGTCCTGAACTTCTGGGCCACCTGGTGCACCCCGTGCACCGTGGAGATGCCCGCGCTCGAGGCGCTCTGGCGCCGCTATCGCGCGCGGGGCCTCGTCGTGGTCGCCATCTCGGTCGACCGCGGCGCGCCCCGCGCCCTCATCGAGCCGTATCTGAAGAGCCTCGACCTCACCTTCCCCGTGCTGCTCGACCCCGACGCGGCCACCGCGCAGGCCTGGCGCGTCACCGGGCTGCCGGCGACGTTCGTCATCCGCCCGGGGGGCGAGGTCGCGGCCATGGCCATGGGCGCGCGCGAGTGGGACAGCGCCCCCATGACCGCCGCGCTCGAGCCGCTGCTGCCCTCGTCGGCGGGCCAGGCGGACCACGCCGATGCCCACCCGACGTCCGCGGCCACGCGAGGCCGCGCGGGCGCGCCCGACTGATCCAGCTCGGCGGCACCCGCCTTGCACCCGCGGCGCTCATGCGCGAGTGGTTCCGCCGCTTCGCCTACACCATCTCCGACGCGGCTGGCACGGCGTGGGCCTTCCTCGCGGCGCTCGCCATGGTGGTGCTGTGGGCGGCGGCCGGTCCGCTGCTGGACTACTCCGACGGCTGGCAGCTCACCATCAACACCGCCACCACCATCCTGACCTTCCTGATGGTCTTCCTCATCCAGAGCACGCAGAACCGCGATGCCAAGAGCATGGAGCTCAAGCTCGACGAGTTGATCCGCGCGGTCAAGGGCGCGCGGACGCGGCTGGTGCGCCTGGAGGAGCTGTCCGACGACGAGCTGGACGCCCTGCGCAAGGAGTTCGACGCGCTCCACCGGCGCCTGGCCCGCGACCGCGCCCGCGACCGCCTGCCCGGCGGCCGCGGCGCCAGCCGCACGTAACCGCCGCCCGCGCGCCGACCGATGGCGCCGGCGACGCGCGCGCCGGCCCGGCCCTCAATCCCGCGCCGGCGCCTTCCCGGTGCGCGGGCGGCGCCCGAGTCGCGGAGCGCTGGGGACGGGATCGATCGGAGGCAGGATGCCGCGCGCCAGCGCGTAGCGGACGAGCGCCGTCTGGTTCTTCAGCCGCAGCTTCTGCATGACGTTCGCGCGGTGGGTCTCGGCGGTGCGCGCGCTGATCGACAGCCGCTCCGCGATGTCGCGGCTGCTGTGGCCCTCGGCGGCGAGCTGCAGCACCTCGCGCTCGCGGTTGGTGAGGCGGTCGTACAGGTCGCCGCCGCGGGCGCGCCGGATCCACGCCTGCACCAGGTCGTCGGGGAAGTCCGTGGCGACGTAGCGCCGGCCGCGCGTGACCGTGCGGATGGCCTTGACGAGCTCGCGGGCGTCGCCCTGCTTCAGCACGTAGCCGGCGGCGCCGTTGCGCAGGGCCTCGGCGACGTGCCACTCGCTGGTGACGCGCGAGAACAGGACGACCGCGCAGCGTGGCACGCGCTGCCGGACCTGCAGCGTCGCGTCGAGCCCGTTGAGGCCCGGCATGAGGATGTCGAGGACGAGCACGTCGGGCTTGACGCGATCGACGAGGGCGACGACCTCCAGCCCGTCACCGGTCTCCGCGACGACGTCGAGATCGGCTTCCAGCTCCAGCAGGCATCGAACCGCCTGTCGGACGGCTGTCGCCTCGTCGGCGAGGACGACCCTGGTCACGCGCGTTCTCTTCCCTTCCTTGCGCACTGTCCGCACGGCCGGCAAGCATTGCGCGCCTCCACGCGGACTGTCTATGCGTACACCTACGGAGCCTGGAGGTAGCAAGAACGTCGCCACACCGCCCGCGCCGCCTATCTCCACGATCCGCCTGACCGCGGCGCGCGCGGGCGGCCGGGCGCTGTGTAACCCTTGGTGGGCCGGAATGGGTGCGGCACGCGGCTTGCCGACCCATCGGGCCTGGCGCGTAGGCGGACGACCGCACCGCGAGCGCGCCGCTCGACGTGGGCGCCGCCGCGTCGATGCGCGAGCGCTCTCGTCGCTCGAGGCCGCGCGCACCGCGCTCCTGGTCGACGCCACGGCGCGCGCCGGCGATCCACGGCCGCGGGGCCGAGCGCCGCCGGCGCGGCGGTTGGCGCCGAGGTGTGGCGCCTCGGCACGTGGCGGCCGGAGGCCGCCCGACCCGCCGCCGGCCGAGCCCCGATCGCGCGGGCACCCGCCTTGCATCGTCAACGACGGCGTGACGGCGGTGGCGACCGCGACACCGGAGGAGCAGCGCGAGAACGGGGGCGAGATCTCCCCCTGGAAGCTCGGCGGCCTGGGCGTCGGCGAGCTGGCCCGCCGCGTATGGGCGGAGTTCACCACGGACGAGGTCACCGACCGCGCGGCCGCGCTCGCGTACTACTTCCTCTTCTCCCTCTTCCCGGCCCTGCTGTTCCTCACCGCGCTGCTCGGCTTCCTCCCCGTGGAAGGCCTGATGGACCGTCTCATGGGGTATCTCGATCAGGTGCTGCCGGGCGACTCCGGCGCCGTGGTCAAGCGGACCCTGGCCGAGGTGGTGACCAGCCAGCGGGGCGGCCTGCTCTCCTTCGGCGCGCTGCTGGCGCTGTGGTCGGCCTCCAACGGCATGGCCTCGGTGATGAGCGCGCTCAACATCGCCTACGATCTCGAGGACCAGCGGTCGTGGTGGCGGCGTCGCCTCGTGGCGGTGGCGCTCACGCTCGGCTTCGCCGTGATGATCCTGGCCGGGCTCGTCTTCCTCGTGTTCGGCGGGAAGATCGGCGCGGTGATCGCCGGCTGGCTGGGCCTCGGCGACCTCTTCCAGATCGCGTGGAACACGGTGAGCCTGGTGCTCGCCGTCGTGCTGGTCCTGATCGGCATCGCCCTCGTCTACTACCTGGCCCCGGCCGCCCGCCAGCACTGGCGCTGGGTCACGCCGGGCTCGGTCCTGGCGCTCGCGCTCTGGCTGGTCATGTCCTTCGCCCTCCGGCTCTACGTCACCCAGTTCGGCGACTACAACGCCACGTACGGCTCCATCGGCGGCGTGATCCTGCTCATGCTCTGGCTCTACCTGACCGGCGTGGTCCTGCTCCTGGGCGCCGAGGTCAACGCCGAGATCGAGCACGCCGCCGCGCGCCGCGGGGCGGCCACGGCCAAGGCGCCCGGCGAGCACGCGCCGGGCGCCGCCAGCGACGAGGAGGACGTCGCCGGCGAGGCCGCCGCGGCCGCGCTGACGCAGCGACGGCTGCCGGAACGTGACAAGGACGTCGTGCTGGCGGCCCGGGTGGTCACGCGCCGCGCCGAGAGCCTGCGCCGGGAGGGCTGGCTCACGGTGTGGGCGGTCGCCGCCGGCGCCCTGCTCGGCTGGGCGATGTCGGGCCGGCCCCTGCGCGACGTCGCCCGTCGGGGCGCGCAGGCGGCGGCCACGGGACGCACGGTGGCCGCGGCCATCGCCGCGCGCGAGCGGCTGCAGGCCCAGCGGAGCGCGGCCCGCCGCGCGCGCGACGGGCGCCGCGCGGCCTGACGCCGCGCGCTCACGCCGCGGAGTCGGTGTCGACGGGGCCGCCGTTCGACGGCGCGGCCTCCGTCTCGACCGGTCCCCCGTTGGGCCGGGTCACGCCCAGCTCGGCGAGCTTGTAGAGCAGGCCGCGGTAGCTGATGCCGAGCGCTTGCGCCGCCTTCGTCCGGTTCCACCGCACGCGCGCCAGCACGGCGAGGATGGCCGCGCGCTCGGCCGTGCGGGCGGCGTCGCGCGCGAGCTCCTTCAGGTTGATCGGCTCGGCGGCGCCGCCGGCGCCGGGTGTGCCGGGCGCGGCGGCGGCGCGCACGCGGGCCAGCAGCTCCTCGCGGACGGAGGCGTCCGAGCCCAGGATGGCGATGCGCCGGACCATGGTCTCGAGCTCGCGGACGTTGCCCGGCCAGGCGTAGCGCTCGAAGAGGGCCAGCGTGGCGGGGCCGATGTCCGCGCGGCGGCCGTAGTCCCGCTCGCACGCGGCCTGCACGTGCTCGATGAGCGCCGGCAGCTCCGCCAGGCGCTCGCGCAGCGGCGGGATGCGCACCTCGACCACGTCGAGCCGGTAGTAGAGGTCTTCCCGGAACTCCCCGGCCTGCACGAGCGCGCGCAGGTCGCGGTTGGTGGCCGCCACCACGCGGACGTCGGCCTCGAGCCGCTCGGTGCCGCCGATGCGGTAGAACTCGCCGTCCTGCAGCACGTGCAGCAGCTTGGCCTGCAGCCCGGCCGGCAGCTCGGCGATCTCGTCGAGGAACAGCGTGCCGCCGCGCGCCAGCTCGAAGTGGCCGCGGCGGCGGCCGACGGCGTGCGTGAAGGCGCCCTTCTCGTGGCCGAAGAACTCGGACTCCAGCAGCTCGGCGGGGATCGCGGCGCAGTTGACCTTGACGAACGGGCCGGCGCGCCGCGCCGAGGCCTCGTGCAGCGCGCGGGCCACGATCTCCTTGCCCACGCCGCTCTCGCCCAGCAGCAGCGCGGTGGCGTCCGTGCGCGCCACCTTGGCGATGAGGTCGTGCACGGGCTGCATGGCCGCGCTGCCGCAGAGCTCGAGCCGGCCGCGCGTGAGGACCACGCCGAGCAGGCCGGCGCCGATGTTGCCGGCCCAGTCGGCCAGGCCACGGCCGACGATCTGCAGCGCGGGCCAGAGCTCCTGGTGGTGCTCGACGACCAGGCGGCCGAACCGCCGCCCGAGCAGGGCGGCCGGGATCACCACCAGCAGGATCCCACCCACGAGGGCGGACGACCGGGTCAGGTCGACATCGCGCCCGAGCAACCGCATGCGGCGCCCTGACATGCATGGCGGATGCCGCCGACTCGCGCGACGGCGTCAGGGGAACCGGCGCCGCCGGATGCCGAGATCGTCCTCGAGCACCCAGTCGAACGAGAAGACTCGCACGCGGTAGGCCGCGGCGGGGCGCTCGACGGGGACCTCGAAGTAAGCCCGCATGCCCGGCGTCAGCGACCCGACCCAGGCCAGCCGTTGCTCGAGCAGCTCGCCGCCCGGCCCCAGGCCATCGACGAGGATCCGGACGCTGGCGGCGGGCATGCCCCAGTCGTTGAGGATGTAGCCCCAGACCACCGGCCGGCCGTCACGCGCGCCGGGCTGCCACTCCAGCTTGAAGAACCGCTCCCAGCCGACGACCAGCGGCTCGAGCGGTCCCGTCGAGGTGGTGGCGCAGCCGGAGGCCGTCAGGGCGAGCGCGGCCAGCACGAGCGCGGCCGCGCACCCCCCGGCGCGCGGCATCACGCCGTCGCCGCGATGGTCACGCGCCGCGCGAGCACGATCACCACGTCACGGGCGAGCCGGCCGCGGCGTCACGCGCGCTCGCGCCGTCGCTACGCGGCGCCGCGTGCCCGGTCCTCGCGCCGCTCCTGGCACGGCACGCACAGCGCCGCCTCCGGGACGACGTTCAGGCGCGCCGGAGGGATCGCGAGTCCGCAGTCCAGGCAAGCGCCGTAGGTGCCGCGCTCGTAGCGCTCGAGCGCCGCGCGCAGCCGGTTCAGACGGCGGACGAGGCGCTCGCCCTCGCCGAGGCGCCCCTCGGCGATCTCGGCGTGCTGGGCGGCCTCGTAGAGGTCCGTGGGGCGCGGGTCCCCGCCGCCCTCCACGGCGTGTCCGGTGACGGCGAGCCCCGCGTCGCGGAGCCGCCGGATGGTGGCGCCCAGCTCCTGTTCGAGCCGCACTCGCTGATCCCTCGTCACCGGTCCCCTCCTTGGCGCCGCCGGTCCCGACACGGCGCTCGATGAATCGTTCGGTCGACGACGGCAGCCTACCGCGCCGGCCGCGGCGCCGACAGCCGTGAAAAATCTTTCCCGTCAGCCGCGCCCGGCCAGCTGCGCGGTCGCCCGCCGCAGCGCGGCGGGTTCCACGGGCTTGGCGAGATACGCGTGGAAGCCCGAGGCCAGCGCCCGCTGCCGGTCGCTGGCCCTGGCGTACGCCGTCAGCGCGCCGGCCGGCACGCGGCCGCCCTCGCGCGCGTCCAGCGCGCGCACGCGGTGGATCAGCGCGTAGCCGTCCTCGCCGGGCAGGCCGATGTCGGCGAGCAGGACGTCGGGCCTCCACTCGCGCAGCGCCGCCAGCGCCCCCGCGGCGTCCAGCGCCGTGCGGACCTCGGCGCCGGCGGCGGTCAGGACGACGCGGACGAGCTCGAGCGTGTCGACGTCGTCGTCGACCACGAGGACGCGCACGCCGGCGAGGTCCTCGCGCGCGTCGGGCTCGGCGCCGCCGCCGTCGCCGGGCTCGACCAGCGCCGGCGTGATGAGCGGCAGGCGCACGGTGAAGACCGCGCCCTTGCCCTCGCCCGGGCTGGCCGCCTCCACCGTGCCGCCGTGGGCGTCGACGATGTGCCGCACGATGGCCAGGCCAAGGCCGAGGCCGCCGTGGCGCCGGGTGGTGGAGCTGTCGGCCTGGCGGAAGCGCTCGAACACGTGGGGCAGCACGTCGGTGGCGATGCCGATCCCCGTGTCGGCGACGACGATGGCCACCTCGGCGCCCTCGCGCGCGAGCCGCACGTCGACGGCGCCGTGCCTGGGCGTGAACTTCACGGCGTTGGAGAGGAGGTTCCACACCACCTGCTGCAGCCGCGCGGGATCCCCCCACACCGGGCCTGCCGAGCGGTCGAGGGCGATCTCCACGCGGATGCCCTTGGCCTCGGCGGCGGGCCGCACCGCCTCGAAGGCCGCCTCCACGACGGGGCCCGGGTCGACGGGGCGCGGGTCCAGCTGGAACTTGCCCGTGATGATGCGCGAGACGTCGAGGAGGTCCTCGATGAGCCGCAGCTGCAGCCGGGCGTTGCGCTCGACGGCCTCGAGCCCGCGCGCCGCGGCCGCGGGCTCGAGCCGCCCGCCCCGCAGCATGCTGACCCAGCCCAGCATCGCGGTGAGCGGGGTGCGCAGCTCGTGCGAGAGCATGGCCAGGAACTCGTCCTTGGTGCGGCTGGCCTCCTCGGCGGCCCGGCGCGCTTCGTGCTCCTCGGCGTACAGCCGCGCGTTGTCGAGGGCGAGCGCCGCCTCGCTGGCGAACGTCTGCAGCAGGCGGGCCTCGTCGGCGCTGAAGCGCCGGCCCTGCAGGTCGCCGACGGCGAGGGCGCCCACCACGCGACCCTGCACGAGCAGCGGCACCGCGAGCACGGCCCGGTAGCCGGAGCGCTCGATCCTCGCCCGGGACGGCGGGGCCAGGACGATCCGCGGGTCGCTGAGCACGTCGGGCGTGGTGACGGGCTGGCGCGTCTCGATGGCGAGGCCCACCGTCGCCGTGCCGCGCGGCATGACGGGGTTCCACTCCACGGTCGGACCGACGCCGGCCAGCATGCGCAGCTCGCCCGACGCCGGATCGGCCTGGTAGAGGACGGCCATGCGCGTGTCGAGCAGATCGCGGACAGTCTCCACGGTGCGCCGGCCCACCTCCGCGGGATCGAGGCTCTCGGCGAGGTGGCGGCCGACGTCGCCCAGCGCCTCCGCCTCGCGGCGGCGCGCCTCGCTGTCGCGGAACAGCCGCGCGTTGTCGATGGCCGTCGCCGCGCGCTCGGCGAGGCCCTGCGCCACCAGCAGGTCGGCCCCGGTGTAGCGCCGTCCGGATCCGGCGCTCACGAGCGTCATCGCGCCCAGCACCTCGCCGCGCGCGACGAGGGGCACGCGCATGAGGGACTCCGGGGCCAGGGCGCGCAGCACGGCGCGCCCCTCGTCGTCGTGGGCCAGGGCCCGGAGGCGCTCGTCGTCGACGGCGGGCACGAGATCGGCCCGTTCCGGCAGCGCGCCGGGCCCGCAGGCGTCGAGCCGCATCGCGAGATCGGCCTTGCCGCGATCGCCGTGGGCCACGGGCAGGCGGCGCACGCCGTCGGCGCCGGCGATCACGTCCACCCAGCACCAGTCGGCCAGGAACGGCACGGCGAGGCCGGGAAGCTTCACGAGGAGCATCTCGTAGTCGAGCGAGGCGGCGAGCGCGGCCCCGGCCTCGGCCAGGAACCGCGCGCGCGCCTCGGCGTGCTCGGCGTCCCGGCGCCGCTGCTCGCTCTCGGCGTGCAGGCGCGCGCGATCCACGGCGAGGGCGACCTGATCGGCGAACCCCTGCACCAGCGCGACGTCGCGCTCGCGGTAGACGCGGCCGCGGAAGTCGGCCAGCGCCAGCACGCCGATGGTGCGGCCCTCGGCGCGCAGCGGCGCGGCCAGGATGGCGCTGGTGCCGGTGGCCGTCATCCACGCGCGCATCCCCTCGGTGAGCGTGATGCGCGGATCGCCCAGCGCGTCCGCCGTCCACACCGCGACGCCCTCCCGCGCGGCCAGGCCGGCGGTGCCCACGCCGGGTCCGAGCACGTCGGCCGGCGCGCGCTGGTGGCGCTCGGGGGCGAGCGCCACCAGCACGGTGGCGCCGTCCGGCCGCAGCAGGCGCAGCGTGCACGACTGCGCGCGCAGCAGCGAGAGGACCACCTGCACGATGCGCTGGCCGATGCGCGGCAGGTCGAGCGTCTCGACCAGCGCCCGGGCGCCACGCGCCATCTCCTCGGCCTCCTGGCGGCGCTCCTGGGCCTCGGCGTAGAGCCGCGCGTTCTCGACGGCGATGGCCGCCTGCTGGGCGAGGTCCTCGGCCAGGGCCAGGTCCTCGGGACCGTAGCGGCGGTTCGACTCGCCGGAGACGAGCGAGATGGCCCCCAGCACGCGGCCCTGCACGCTGATCGGGACGACCATGTAGCCCGTGTACTTCAGCGTGCGGGCGATGGCGCGGTGCTCGGGATGCGGCGCGATGCGCTCGAGCATGTCGTCGGTGATGTCGTTGACGATCTCCGGCCGTCCGGTGCGCAGCACGACGGCGACCGGGTGCGGGCCGGCGGGATCGGGCGGGAAGCGCTGCTGCAGGTCCGCGGCGACGGCCTCCTTGCCGGGATCGCGGTGGGCGGCGGCGGCGCGATGCAGGCGCCCCTCCTGGAGCACGTCGATGACGCAGAGATCGGCGAGCGAGGGGACGGGCACGCGGGCCAGCGTCTGCAGCGTGCTCTCGTAGTCGAGCGACTGCGTGAGGGCGCGGCTGGCCTGCGCGAAGAAGGCCACGCGCTGGCGCGCCTGGTCGGCGCGCACGCGGGCCTCGGCCTCGCGGGCCACCAGCCGGCCCAGCTCGTCCTGGGCGCGGCGGCGCTCGGTCACGTCGCGCAGGTGGACGACCACGCCGTCGAGCGTGGGACAGGCGTGGATCTCGAGCCAGAGGCCGAGCAGGGGCAGCGAGGCGCCGAACGCCACGCTGCGCCCGTCGGCGAGCGCGCGCCGGTACTCGCGCTCGGAGATGGCCCCGACCAGCTCCGGCAGCGCCCGCCAGAACGCGCGGCCCATCACCTGCCGCGCGTCGTGGCCGATCCGCCCGAGCAGGGTCTCGGCGGGCCGGTTCACCGACCGGATGCGCCACTCGGAGTCGAGCGCCATGACCCCGTCGGGCATGGCGTCCACGACGGCGCGGATCCGCCGTTCGGCGAGCGCATCGACGGCGCGTCGGAGGAATCGGGGTAGCATCCGGGTCCCGGGCGACAGGGGCGCGCCCCCCGGTGCAGGCAGGATCGCGTCAAACGGCCGGCGGAGGCAAGTACCACCGGCCGTCGCGGAAAATGTTTTCCCACCACGGCGGGTGGGCGGCGGGCTCAGGCCGACTTGCGGTGCCGCTCGGGGAGCCGCACGACGGGCTGCGCCTGCCGGCAGGACGAGCACCGATCGGGGCCGGCGACGACCGCGACCTCGAGGATGAGGTCGCGGACCGCCTTGCGGGCCTCGTGAAGGCTCAATCCGGTCTCGCCCATCGCACATCCCACGCACAGCCGCCGCCCGGGCTGGCGTCCGAGCGCCGCGCGCAGCCTGCCGGCGGCCTCCGACCGCATCGTGCGCCGGCGACGCTCGAGCGCCTCGTGACACTTCACGTGCAGCCGCGCGAGGCCGGACAGGCGATGCGGCTCCCCGGCATCGAGGCGCTGTCCGCATTCGCTACACAGCCCCGTGGACATGGGCGGTCCGGCCTCCCCCTGGCCCGTCCCGAGCCGATTCGAGCGCGACGGCCGCTCCGGGCGAGCAGCATATTCCTGGCCACCATGGACGCCGGTCCCGTCCCGGCGGCGCCGCCGGCGGCCGGGTCTGCGCGGCCACGCGTCAGGGCAAATAGATCGGGGCTCGGGGGTGTTCCCCGAGCCCCTGAAGTGTTGGAGCGGCCGACCGGATTCGAACCGGCGACGTCCAGCTTGGGAAGCTGGCATTCTGCCACTGAATTACGGCCGCTCGACGCCCACCATTCTACTCCCCGTTCCTACTTGCCGTCCCGGAGCTGCATGTCGTAGGCCTTGATGAGCTCGTCGCTGCGCGCCTTCCACACCAGGCGCCGGCTGGCGCCGTAGAGGTCGAGCTGCTGGTAGAGCGGCACCGCGGCGGCGTCCTCGATCCAGAGCCGGTTGATGCGGTGATAGAGCGCCAGCCGCTTCTTGTCGTCCATGGTCGTCTGCGCCTCGTCCACCATGCCGTCGAAGTCGGCGTTGTGGTAGTTGGACAGCGTCGACCCCGTGCGGAACAGCGGCACGTAGATGCCTTCGGCGTCCATCGCGCCCTGGCCCCAGCCGATCAGCCACACGGGGCCGGCCTTGTGGACGTAGACCATGGTGTTCAGGTACGTCACGAACTCGAAGGTGCGCACCGTCGTCCGGATGCCGGCCTTCGTGAGCTGCCCGGCGACGGCCTCGGCCACCTCCTTGTCGCGGATGTAGCGGCCCTGCGGCCCGTTCAGCGTGATCTCGATGCCCCCCGGGTGCCCGGCCTCGGCCAGCAGCTTCTTGGCCCGCGCGACGTCCTGCTTGATGGGCTTGAGCGTCGGGTCGAAGCCGAAGTGCATGCTGGGCAGCATGGTCGCCACGCGGATCGCCTTGCCGTCCAGCACGCCCTTGATGATCTCGTCGGCGTCGATGGCATGGGTGATGGCCTGACGGATCCGCTTGTCGGCCGTGAGCCCCTGGTACGGCCCCACCAGCTTGTGCTTGTCGTCGTACTGGTGCGTGTAGAACATGAGCTGGATGGTGCGGATCGACGGCGCCGTGGACAGGAACACCTTGGGGTGCTTCTCGATGACGGGGGCCAGGTGCGGCGGGATGTTGACGGCGACGTCGACCTCGCCGTTCTGCAGCGCGGCCACCCGCACGGCGTCGTCGGGGATCGGCCGGAACACGACGGTCTTGATCCGCGGCGCGCCGCGCCAGTAGTTCGTGTTGGCCTCCAGCACGATCTCCTCGTCCTTGGCCCAGCGCACGTACTTGTAGGGCCCGGTCCCGATGGGGGTGCGCGAGATCGCCGCGGTGTCCTTGCCCGCGTACGCCTTGGGCGGGTACATGGCCGCCTGCGGGTGGTTCATCGCCGTGACGAAGATGGGCCACGGCTTGGACGTGTGCACGCGCACCGTGGAGGGATCGACGATCTCGACGCGCTCGATGGGCCGGAAATTCGAGAACCCCTTCATGGAGGGATCCTTGACGCGCTCCAGGCTGAACTTCACGGAGTCGGCGTTGAACTCCTCGCCGTTGTGGAACTTGACCCCCTTGCGGAGCTTGATCTCCCACACCGTCGGCGCCACCAGCCGCGGCAGCTCGGCGGCCAGCGCGGGGACGATCTTGAGGCTCTGATCGCGCTCGACGAGCTTCTCGAAGATGTGTCCGGTGATCACGGACGCCGGGGTCTCCTGCTGGTTCATGGCGTCCAGCGTCGTGGGGTCGACGCCCTGCGCGATCACCACCTTGCCCGCGGGCGCGGCACCGGCCACCCGCGGCATCACCAGCACCAGCGCGACCGTCATCCAGAGGCAGCACCGGCCCATAGACGCCTCCCTCGTTCGGATGCCGGCTACTCTATGAGTCGTCCCGGGGCGAGTCAAGGTAGGCGAGCGCTTCCTCGCGCGTCCTGACGGCGCCCAGGTCTTGCGCCTCGCGCGCGCGGCGCAGCAGCCGCCCCACCTCGGGGCCGGGGGCGAGGCCGAAGCGGGCCATGACCTCCTCACCGCGCACCAGGGGTGGCGCCGCCGCCGCCGCGCGCTGCGTCTCGAAGCCCCGCAGCAGGTCGCGGATCAGCGCGGCCCGGGGCCACAGGGCCAGCGGCGACTCGCCGCGGACGGCGGCGGCGTCCACCAGCGCCAGCAGCAGGAGGTCGCGCGTGTCGGGCCCGAGGTCCCGATAGAAGCGGTAGCGGGCGCGGGGCGTCAGCGTGCCGGCCGCGGCCAGGTGCATCGGGCGCAGGTGGTGACGCACCAGCCGCTCGAGCGAGTCGACGACCCGGCCCGGCAGCCGCCAGCGCTCGCCGAAGGCCCGCGCCCGCCGCGCGCCCAGCACGTCGTGCTCGAAGAACCGGATGCGGCCGCGCACGGGCCGCCGCGTCTCCGGCTTGGAGACGTCGTGGAGGAGCGCGGCGAGCTTCAGCGTGTGGCCGCGGGTCAGCCCGCCGCCCAGCGGCGCGGCGAGGTGCGCGGCCAGCTCCTCGCCGAGCGGGGCCAGCGCCCCCGCCCGCGCCACGACCACGTCGGCGCCGGCCACGGCCCGCAGCGAGTGCTCGAGCACGCCGAACCGGTGCGGCGGCGGCTGGCGCGTGGCCCGCATCGCGGCGGCCTCCGGCAGCAGCACCACGAGCAGCCCCAGCCCGTCGGCGCGCCGCAGCGCCGCGGCGGTGTCGGCGAGGGCCAGCAGCAGCACCAGCTCGTCGCGCACCCGCTCGGGGGACACGCGGGCCAGCCCCGGCGCGGCGGCGCGGATGGCGCGCCGGGTGGCCGCGGTGGCGCGCAGGCCCAGCGCGGCCTCGAGGCGCACGCCGCGCAGCGCCCGCAGCGGGTCGTCGCCGAGCACGCGCGCCGACGGCACGCGCAGCCGGCGCGCGCGCAGGTCGCCGAGGCCGCCGGTCGGATCGACGATCGGCGCGCGGCCCGACGCCAGCAGCGGGGCGAGGGGCACGGCGAGGGCGTCCACCGTGAAGTCGCGGGCGGCGAGGTCGGCCTCGAGCGAGGGCGCGCGGAAGTCGGCCACGTCCAGGCGCGCGCCCCCCACCACCACCCGCGCGGCGCCGCGCTCGTCGTCCAGCGCCACGAACGTGCCGCCGACGCGGCCGGCCACGTCGCGGGCGACGTCGACGGCGCCCGACGCCACCGCCACGTCGAGGTCCGCGGCGTGGCGCGCGCCGCGGCCGAGACACGCGTCGCGCACGGCGCCGCCCACCAGCGCGGCGCCGCGGGCCGGCCCGGCGGCGGCGGCGGCGGCGCGCAGCAGCGCGATCTCCGTGGCGGTGAGCCGGTCGAGGCGGAACGCCGGCATGGTGTCGTCCCGTCGCTCATTGTAGCGACGGGCGGAGGCCATGGCCGCGCCGGGGCTACTGCCCGGCCGGCGGCATGGAGCTGGCGACGGCCGGCGACCTCCGCATCGCCGCCGACCACGCGAAGGTCGCCGTGGTCGACCGCCGCTGGAACGTCGGCGCCGAGTCCGGGCTCTCCATCGAGAAGCGCGCGTTCCGCCCCACGCGGCAGAGGAAAGGCCGGCTACATCGCGAGCCCGCGCTCGCCGATGCGGTACTCGACGATCTCGTCGGTCATGGCGCTGCCGCGGTGCTTGACCACGGCCAGCATCCGGGCCAGCCGGTTGCCCACGCGCTCGCTGCCCATGACGAGGACGGTGTTGGCGGTGGCCCCGATGTCGCCGGTGGCCACCTTGCGCGCCAGCAGGTCCTCGAGCCGCGTCTCCTCGGTCGTCACCAGGAGCAGCGTGGTGATGCCGGCGTGGTCGTAGCGGTGGGCGTCGATGAAGTCGCGGTGGCGCCACACCGGCAGGCAGATCTCCATGCCGAGCGTCTCGGCGTCGCGGTGGATCGTGGTGCGGTACAGCTCGTCGAACACGTGGAACTGGATCGAGTCGGCCGGGGCATCCATCGGCTCGACGCCGTCGACCACCACCCGCCGCGTCCCGGCGGCGAAGTGGAAGTAGAGGAAGGGCCGCACGGTGTAGAGCGCGTGGCTGTAGGCGGCCTTCCAGGTCCAGTCGAACTCGAACCCGCCGTCGGCGGCCGGCACCTGGAAGTCGCGGACCCGCCCCACCCACCGGAGCGCGTTCGAGTAGAAGGCCTGCGCCTGCGCCGGCGGCGGGTAGGGATCGGCCATCGGCGTCACCGTGTGCGTCCAGTGGCCGAGCGACCAGCCGTGCAGGCGCGCCGCGTACTCGTGGTGCTGCTGGGAATCGCCGCGGCCGTTCATGTCCAGGACGACCCCGCGCGCGCCGTCGGCGGCCAGGCCGTGGCTGGCGAAGGCCAGCCCCAGGTGGGTCTTGCCGATGCCGGTGGCGCCGTACACGCAGGCCAGCGTGCCGGGCAGCAGGCCGCCGCCCAGCATCGCGTCGAGCTTCGCGATTCCGGTCGAGACGCGCGTGGTCATGGCCGGGGATTCTACAACAGCGGCGCGCGGCGGCCCTTGACGGCGAACTGCGCCTCGTACAGCGCGCGCAGCTCCCCGAGCGTGGTCGCCTGCCCCGGCGCCTTGTCCTCGCGGAGGCGGGCGATGCGGGCGAAGCGCAGGGCGAGTCCCGAAGCGTAGGTCGGGCTCTTCTGGATCTCGTTGTACTCGACCTCCACCACGACCTCGGGCCGCACGCGCACCGTGTAGCCGTCGTCGGCCAGGGCGAGCGCCCACAGCCGCTCGGTCATGGCCGCGAACTCGCGGTCGGTGAGGCCCTTGAACGTCTTGCCCACCTCGGCCCAGCCCTCGCCATCGCGCACGGCCAGGTGGTAGTTGGAGAGCCAGCCCGCCCGGCGGCCGGAGCCGCGGTCGACCGCGACGATCGCGCAGTCCGCGCTCCGGGCGGTCTTGAGCTTGAGCCAGCGCTTGCCGCGCCCGCCCGGCTCGTACGGCGATCGGAGGTCCTTGGCCATCACGCCCTCGTGCCCGGCCGCCAGGGCGAGCGTCCGGAAGGCCCGCGCCTCCTCCGCCGAGGCCACCACCGCGCGCTCGGCCACGTGGCGGCCGCCGGTGACGCGCAGCAGCGCCTGCCGGCGCGCCTCGTACGGCTCGTCGATGAGCGGCCGGCCGCCCGCCACCAGGCAGTCGAAGAAGTGGATGGCCAGCGGCATCTCGCCGAGGTGCGTCTCGACGTCGTGCACGCGGCGGAACCGGCGCATCAGCTCCTGGAACGGCAGCGGCCGGCCGCCGGCGTCGAGGGCCACGACCTCGCCGTCGAGCACGAACGGGGCGTCGTCCAGGGCGCGCGCCACGGCCACCACGTCGGGCAGGCTGCGGGTGACGTCGCTGAGCCGTCGCGTCCACACGCCCACGCGGTCGCCGTCGCGATGCACCTGCACGCGCGCACCGTCGTACTTGAACTCGAGCGCGGTGCGCCCGCCGTGCGCGGCGAGCGCGTCCTCGAACGCCGGCGCCGTCTCGGCCAGCATGGGCAGCAGCGGCACGAACAGCCGCGGGCCGGCGCCGGCCACGGCGTCGGCGCCTCCGGTGAGGGCCAGGCGGGCCACGTCGGCGAGGTCGCCGAGGAACAGCGCCGCGCGCCGCGCCCGGCCCGGGTCCACGCCAGCCGCCGCGGCGATCGCCTCGAGCACCAGGCCCTCGGAGACCCCCGTGCGCATCTCGCCGGTGATGATGCGGTGCAGGACGTCGCGCTCGGCCGGCGCCGCCCGCCCCGCCAGCGCGGCCAGCCGCGCGTCTCGCGCCCGGCGGGCGCCCGCGCCACTGGCCTCGGCGACGGCGGCGAAGGCCGCCGCCACGTCGGCCAGCGTCAGGGGGGCCGCGCCGGCGGCCTGGGGCACGCGCGGCAGGCCGCGGACGTTGAGCGTCCTCGGGTCGGACGAGGCGAACGGGCGGCCGGTCAGGTAGGCGACCGCGGCGGCGACGTCGTCGGGCCCGAGCCCGCGGAGGTAGTCGGCGACCAGCCGGCGCTTGTCGAGCCGCCCCGGGGTGGCGGCCAGGCGCTCGCACAGGGCCGAGAACTCGGAGAGCAGGGCCACACCGCCATTATGGACGCGGCGGACGGGGTCGTCAGGCGCGCGCGCCCGGCCGGACTGGTGGCCAAGGCCGCGGAATTGCGGGCACCGCAAACGTTGACATGCTCGGCGCCGGCAACCTAGGGTGGAGCCATGCGGCGTCGGCGCGTCTATTACGACGCTGTCTCCCGCGAGGCGACGCTCGCGGCGGCGCTCATCGCCGGCGACTTCGACACGCACCCCCTGCCGCCCGGGCAGCGTCCCGAAGGACCGGCGGTCCTCCTCGTCGACGGCGCCGCCGCCGTCCGGCCTCGGCCCGCCGACACTCGGATCGTGGCCCTGGTCGATCCGGGGACCGGCCCGTGGCCGGACGACTGGTTCGTCATGCTGCCGCGCGGCGTCGGCCAGCCCATCCTCGCCCGCGCCGTGAGCAACGCCTTCGCCGATCTCGACGCCGCCGGCGAGATCGAGCGGCTCGGGCGGGAGCTGTCCGAGCTCAACCTGATCGGCATCCGGTTGAGCGCCGAGCGCAACCCCGACGCGCTCCTGGAGCTGATCCTCACGAAGGCCCGCGAGATCACGTCGAGCGACGCCGGCTCGCTGTACCTGATCGACGACGCCGACGGCGAGCGGCGCCTGGTCTTCGCGCTGGCCCAGAACGACAGCGTGGAGGTGCCCTTCCGCGCGGCGACGCTGCCGCTCACCAACAGCAGCGTGGCCGGCCACGTCGCGCTGACGGGCGTCTCGCTGAACCTGGAGGACGCCTACCGCCCGCCCCCCGGCTCGCCGTTCCAGATCAACCGCTCGTTCGACGAGAAGACGGGCTACCGCACGAAATCGATGCTGGTGGTGCCCATGCGCACGCCGCAGGGCGAGACGATCGGCGTGCTGCAGCTCATCAACTGCAAGCCCGGCCATGCCGGCCCCCTCGACACGCCGGAGGCGTTCGACCGCCTCGTGCGCCCGTTCAGCGCGCGGCACGCGGGTTTGGCCGGCTCGCTGGCCTCGCAGGCCGCGGTGGCCCTGGACAACAGCCGCCTGTACCAGAGCATCCGCCGGCTCTTCGAGGGCTTCGTGGGCGCGGCGGTCACGGCCATCGAGTCCCGCGATCCGACCACCTCCGGACACTCCTTCCGCGTGGCCGAGCTGACCGTCGGCCTGGCCGAGGCGGTGGACCGCGCCGACACCGGGCCGCACGGCGCCGTGCGCTTCACCGTGGACGAGATGATGGAGCTGCGCTACGCCGCGCTCCTGCACGACTTCGGCAAGGTCGGCGTGCGCGAGCACGTCCTGCTGAAGGCCAAGAAGCTCTACCCGGGCGAGCTCGATCGCATCGTGCAGCGGGTGGCGCTCATCAAGCGCGGCGTCGAGCTGCGCTACGCCGGCCGCAAGATCGACTACCTGGTCGGCCGCGGCCGCCGGGGCTACGCCCGGCACGCCGCGGCGCTCGACCGGGAGCTGGCCACGAGCCTGGCCGAGCTCGACGAGGCGCTCGAGCGGATCGTCCTGGCCAACGAGCCGACGGTCCTTCCCAGCGACGTCGCCGCGCGCATCCGCGACCTGGCCCTCAAGGCCGTCGAGGACCATCGCGGCGAGCGCCAGGCGCTGCTGACGGCCGAGGAGGCCGGCATCCTCGCCATCCCGCGCGGCAGCCTGACCGAGGAGGAGGTGCGCGAGATCCGCTCGCACGTCGTGCACACCTTCCAGTTCCTCGCCCAGATCCCGTGGACGCGCGAGTTCCGACGCATCCCCGAGATCGCCCGCTCGCACCACGAGAAGCTCGACGGCAGCGGGTATCCCTACGCGATGAAGGGGGCGGAGATCCCGCTCCAGTCGCGCATGATGACCATCGCCGACATCTTCGACGCGCTCACGGCCGGCGACCGTCCCTACAAGAAGGCCGTGCCGGTGGCCCTGGCCCTCGACATCCTGGAGGCCGAGCGCCGGGCCGGCGCCCTCGACGGCGACCTGGTCGACCTGTTCGTCGCCGCGCGCGTCTTCGAGCGCACCCTACCCCGCCAGTAGCAGGGCCAGCGCGCTCCACGCGGCGAGGCCCGCGAGCGCGGCGGCGGCGCGGGCCGTCTCGCGCAGCCACGGCGCGCTCCGCACGTGTTGAGCGGTTCCGGTCAAAAAAAATGCGCGACGGCGGCGGTGGTGCATGAGGCCGTAGCACGTGGCGGCGTGCATGGCTCGTCCCTCCATGGCGATGACGTCGACGACGCAGGCGGCCCGCATCAGAAGCCCCGCAACAGCCCGATGACCCTGCCGAGGATCTGCACGCGGCGGACCCGGGGGTCGACGACGATCGGGGCCATCGTCGGGTGCTCGGGCTTGAGGACGACGCGCGGGCCGTCACGCAGGAAGCGCTTGACGGTGGCCTCGCCCTCGCTCGTCTCGCTCTCGATCAGCGCGACGACGATGTCGTTCGGCTGGGCCGTGTCCTGCCGGCGCACCAGCACCAGGTCGCCGTCGCAGATGTGCGCCTGGATCATGCTGTCGCCGCGCACGCGCAGCGCGAAGACGTCCTCGCCGCCGCCGGGCAGCGCGCCGGGCGCGACCGGCACCTCGCCCTCGCGGTTCTCGGCCGCCAGCAGCGGGCCGCCGGCGGCGATGCGGCCCAGCACGGGCACCGCCCGGTACGCCGGCGGCGGCGTCTCGGCCAGCGTGAGGGCGCGCGACGTGCGGCGGCCGGTGGCCCGCCGCTGCAGCGCGCCCTTGCGCTCGAGGGCGCGCAGGTGGTCGAAGGCCGCGCGCGGCGTGACCCGGAACTTCTCGCCGATCTCGCGCACCGTGGGCGGCACGCCGTGCCGGCTCGTGAACGCCCGGATGAAGTTCAGCACGTCGTGCTGCCGGCTCGTCAGCTCGCGCATCGCCCGGTCCTCCAGCCGGCCGCCGACACACCCGCGGCGCGGACACCAGCACGATACCTCAACGCCTGTTGAGGTCGCCAAGCAAAAAAACACCGCCGCTCAGGCGGGCTCCCACGGCTCGCAGGCCGGGCACTCGGTGAAGCCCTGGTCGCGGGCGTCGGCCACGCGCTTGAGGTAGACGCGCTCGGCCTCGGGGATGCGGGCCGTCCAACGGCACTCGCGCCGGTGGAACAGCCGGCCCCCGCGCTGGGCCAGGTACGGCTCGGCGCTGTCCGGGGCCTCCGCCCCGGCGGCCGGCGCGGCCTCCTCGAAGCGCGGCCCGACCGCGGGCTCCGGCGTGGTCGGCGTCAGCGGCTCGGCGGCGGGCGGCGCCGGCGGCGGATCGGGATCGTTGATGTGGAGGTTCGTCTCGACGGTCGTGCGAAACTCGTCACTGGCCCGGCGAAACTCGCGCATCGCCCGTCCCACCATGCGTCCCAGCTCGGGCAGCTTCGACGGCCCGAACACCAGGAGGGCGAGGACGCCGATGACGAGCATCTCCTGGAGTCCGATGTCGAACATGGCGCTTAGAGTACCACGCGGCTCGCGGGCCCCCGGCGGCCGGGCCGAGGGGGCGAACCCGCTGCCACATGAGGGAACCGGGTTACCTCGTGCCCCGGGCCGCCGCGCGTGCGGTGCCGGCGTGGCGGCCACTTGGAGCGGCTCGCCGGCCGGGCACGGCAGTTGCTGCCATGCCCGGCATGGCTGCCCTGCGGGTGCTGCTGTACTTCGTCCTGCTCTCGGGTCTGGCCCTGCGCGAGCGGCTCGCGCGGGCGCGCGCGGTCAGGAGGCGATGACCTCCTTGACCGGCTCCCGCGCCTCCTTGTCCTTCTCTTCGGGCGTCACGAGGCCACACTGCACGATCTTGTAGAGGAGCGCCTTGTAGCTGATCTGCAACAGGCGGGCGGCCTTCGCCCGGTTCCAGTGGACCCGGTCGAGGACCTCCTTGATGGCCACGCGCTCGGCCTCGCGGGCGGCCTGCCGCGCGATGTCCTTCAGGCTCACCACCTGCTCGGCGCCCAGCGTGGCGGCCGCGGCCAGGGAGGCCGGAGTCGCCGTACGCGGCGCGCGGTTCAGGTTGGCGAGGATCTCCTGGTGCACCGGACGGGCGCTGCCGAGGACGACGACGCGCTTGACGGCGTTCTCCAGCTCGCGGACGTTGCCCGGCCAGTGATACTCCATGCACAGCCGGATCGTGTCGGGCGGGATCTCGACGTTGCGGACGTACTGCGCGTTGAACTTCCGGCGGAAGTGCTCGATCAGGACCGGGATCTCCTCGCGCCGCTCGCGCAGCGGCGGGATCCGGATCTCGATCACGTTCAGCCGGTAATAGAGGTCCTCGCGGAACTGGTGCGCCCGCATGGCCGCCTCGAGGTCGCGGTTGGTGGAGGCGATGAGGCGCACGTCGGTGCCGATGATCTTCTCGCCGCCCACCCGCGAGAACTCGCCGTCCTGGAGCACGTGCAGCAGCTTGGCCTGCAGGCGCAGCGGCATCTCGCCGATCTCGTCCAGCAGCAGGGTGCCGCCGTCGGCGGCCTCGAACTTGCCCGGCTTCTGCCGGTAGGCCCCGGTGAAGGCGCCCTTCTCGTGTCCGAACAGCTCGGACTCCAGGAGCTCGCCGGGCAGCGCGGCGCAGTTGACCTTGAGGAACTGCTTGCCGGCGCGCGGGGAGGCCCGGTGCAGCGCCCGCGCCACGATCTCCTTGCCGACTCCGCTCTCACCCCGCAGCAGCACCGTCGTGTTGGTCCCGGCGACCTTGGAGATCAGCTCGCGCACCGGCTGCATCTTGGTGCTGGTGCAGAGATTCAGCCCGTCACTCATTCGGAAGCCCCTCCGGCTCTTGTAGTCGCCCGTACGTCACCATGTGTGACGCGGGGTGCAGGCCATGTGCCAAGCGGTTACCTACCCAGGAACGAAACGATTACACGGACTTGCGCTCGATCCCCCGACGGGTGCGGCGGCGTCTTTGTAGAAATTGCTCGTGCGGCATGTCGGTCTTACAAAAGGGAGGGCCCATGAAAATTCTCATCGTCGACGACGAGCCACAGGTGGCCGAGATCCTGGCGAAGTCCCTGGCCCGCGAGGGTCACGACGCGCAGGTGGCGCATTCCGGCGAGGAGGCGCTCCGGCTCGTGGGGCCGTCGGAACCCGACGCCCTGTTCCTCGACGTGTCCATGCCCGGGATGAACGGGCTCGACGTGCTGGCCGAGGTCAAGCGCCGGCGCCCCACGCTGCCGGTGGTCGTCATCACGGGCCACGCCACGCGCGACGAGGTGGACGAGGTCAAGCGCCTGGGGGCGGTGGACGTCATCGAGAAGCCCGCGCCGCTGACCCACTACCAGGGCGCCATCCGCCGCCTCGGCCTGCGGCGATGAGGAGCCGCCAAAGGGCTACCGCGGGTCACCCGACGTGTGATACAGAGACAGGCGTGCTCCGCCATCCGGTCGTGCGACCCGCGCTGGTGGCGGGGCTGGTCTGTGCGCTCGCCCTCGCCGCGACGCCGGCCGCCGCGCAGACCGTCATCTTCCGCCGCCCCCCCGGCGACACCGAGGCCGAGCTGCCGCGCCGCGCCCCGCTCACCTTCACGCCGTCGGTGACGATCGCCGAGGAGTACAACGACAACATCTTCCTCGACAACGACAACCGGGAGTCGGACTTCATCACGACGATCACGCCCGGGATCGCCGTCGAAGGCGCCGGCCCCACCTACCGGCTGCTCGGCGCCTACTCGTTCACCGCCGAGCTCTACGCCAAGGAGACCGACCGCAGCCACGCCTTCGACCGGCACAGCCTGCTCGTCGACGCGCTCTATCGCCCGGACCCGCGCACGACGCTCACGCTGAGCGACACCTTCGTGTTCGACACCAACACGAACCTGGTCGGCACCGCCGACGTCGCCACCGGCCGCGACCGCGCCTGGAGCAACCTCCTCGCCGGCGGCGCGTCGTGGGCGGCCGACCCGCGGACGACGCTGCGCGGCAACGTGTCCTGGGCGACCCAGCGCTACTCCGCCGAGGAGCTGATCGACTCCGATGTCTACCGCATCAGCGTGGGCGCCGACCGGGCGCTGACGCCCCGGCTGACCGGCGGCCTCAGCTACGAGGTCGCGTTCTTCTCGATCGAGCAGCAGGAGGACGTCGTCGCGCACACCCCCCGGGTCGGCGTGACGTACCGCTTCACGCCGACGCTCACGGGCTCGCTCAGCGCCGGGCCGATCTTCGAGGTGCCGGAGGAGAGCGACACGCGCGTGACCCCCGCCGTCACCGCGTCGCTGCGGCAGCGCACCTCGTGGGGCGCCGTCGGCGTGTTCTACGATCGCGTCCTCGGGACCGCGGGCGGTCTCGGCGGCACGACGATCAACCAGACCGTCGGCGCCCTGGCCGAGGTCCGCACGCTCATGCGCGGGCTCACCGTCGACTTCGGCCCGCGCTTCAGCTCGGTGGAGTCGTCGGCCGGCGAGGGCATCGACGTCGACAGCTTCACGCTGCCGCTGTCGGCGACGTACCAGATCACGCCGTGGGCCGCGCTCGTGGCCACCTATCAGTTCTTCCGCCAGCGCTCCGACAGCACCGTCGTGACGTCGCGCGGGACGGCCTTCGCCGCCGACGCCGACCAGAACCGGGTGTGGTTCGGCGTGCAGCTCGGATACCCCGTCCGCTTCGATTAGGCCCACGGGGCCTCCCGGGCCCCACGCCCGCGTGTCGTTCGCCGCGCCCCGGACGGAGCCGTGGCGCGGCTCCGAACCACGCGAGGACGGACACCGCGGCGGCGGCGTTCCCCGGTCCCGTGCGACGCGAGCCTGGGCGCCCGGCTGCTCGGGATCCGGGCGTGGCGAACGTCGCCGGCGTGGGGCGATTTCCTCGTGCGTGCAAGGGTTTGCTCAGGGCGGCTGTACAAGGTTCCCGTCTTTTCGCCGAAGTTTGCGCCCGGCCGATGGAGAGGGTGGAGTGACCGCCGCGGAAAGGCCCGTGGGCATGCGGCTCTGCGGACGCTTGCAGACCTTGGCACCCGACTTGCGCCTAGGCTCCGCCGGGCGGGCTTACAACGCGCATGACCATCGCGCAGCGGCTTGCGTGGCTCGAGGGGCTGTCGACGCTGGGGATCCTCGTCCTGGCCGTCGCGCTCGTCCAGCCGCTGCCCACCGTGGAAGCCGTGTGGGCCCTCGCGGCCCGCGTGGGCATCGTGGCCGCGGTGTGCCTGGCCTGTCTCTACTTCTGCGACCTCTACAACTTCGAGACGCCGCACGACTTCCCGCACCTCTTCGCCCGCGTGTGTCGCGCGCTGGGCTGGAGCGCGCTCCTCCTCGCCGGCTTCTACCTCGTGTTCCCGGCCGCCGTCATCCCCGGCAACCTCGCCTCCCACGCGCTGCTGGCGCTGCTCGTCGCGGTGCCGGCCATCCGCGCCTCGGTCTACGCCCTGGCCAAGCGCGCGCCCTTCAGCGAGCGCGTGCTCATCATGGGGGCCGGCTCGCTCGCCGCCGAGCTGGCCGAGCAGATCAACACGCGGGCCGATCTCGCGCTGCGCGTGGTGGGCTTCCTCGGCCACGCCGAGCCGCCGGTGGCGCTCGGCGGCGCCCGCGCGGCGCCCCACCTGGGCTCGTACGCCGACGTGGCCGACGCCGTGCGCCGCTACCGGCCCGACCGGATCATCGTGGCCATGCCCGACCGGCGGGGGCAGCTGCCCGTGAGCGAGCTGCTCGCCTGCCGCTTCCGCGGCGTCCAGATCGAGGAGGGCACGCAGGCCTTCGAGCGCTTCATGCGCCGCCTGGCCGTGGAGTCGCTGAACCCCAGCACGCTGGTCTTCGGCGACGGCTTCCGCGTGACGGCCGGGCGGCTCGCCGTCAAGCGCGTGCTCAGCGTGGCCATCGCGCTCGTCGCCCTGGCGGCCGGCGCGCCGCTGATGGCGCTGATCGCGCTGCTGATCAAGCTCGACAGCGCCGGGCCCGTCTTCTTCGTGCAGGAGCGCGTCGGCCTGCACGGCCGCATGTTCCGGCTCATCAAGTTCCGCACGATGCGCCAGGCCGAGGAGCACGACACCATCCTGCGCGACAACGCCAGCCGCGTGACCCGCGTGGGGCGCGTGCTGCGGCGCTACCGGCTCGACGAGGTGCCGCAGTTCATCAACATCCTCCGCGGCGACATGAGCCTGGTCGGCCCGCGCCCGGAGATGGCCGCCAACGTGGCCACCTTCTCGGCGCTGATCCCCTTCTACAACCTGCGCCACGAGGTCCGCCCCGGGCTCACCGGCTGGGCGCAGATCAAGGCCGGCTACTCGATGAGCATCGAGGAGGTCACGCACAAGCTCTGCTACGACCTCTACTACATCAAGCACATGTCCCTGCGCTTCGACGTCCGCATCCTCTTCGACACCGTCAAGTTCGTCCTGAGCGGACGGCGTCCGGGCTGATGGACGCGAACGCGTTACCGAGTTCGGGCACCGGCGTCGTCAGGCCGCGCCACGGCGGCGCGGCAGCGCGCCGTCGCGGGTTCGGCACGCCTCTTGCGAGCCCTGCGGAAAGGTCAGTATGAGCGACAGGAACGTCCTGATCGTCGAGAGCGACCCCGACCAGCGGCGCCGCGTGGTCGCCCAGCTGCAGCACTGGGGGTACGCGCCCGTCGCCGTCGCGACGGCCGAGGAGGCGCTCGAGGCGGTCGGCCGGACGCGCTTCGCGTTCTCGCTGGTCGCCATCCGCCTGCCCGGCATGTCGGGGATCGAGTTCCTGCGGCGCGCGCAGGGCCTGGCCGACTCGGGCCCCGTCGTCATGGTCGCCGACAGCGCGCACAGCTCGCAGATCGTCGAGGCCATCCAGGCCGGCGCCGACGACTTCCTCCGGCGCCCCTACACCGCCGAGGATCTGGAGAACGCCATCAAGGGCCTGGCCGGCCGCGCGCCGCGGCCCCCGGCCGCCGCCCCCGCCGCCGTGGAGGAGAACGGGGCGCGGCTCGAGCGCGAGCTGGCGCTGCTGATCAGCCCGCCGATGCGCGAGATCCAGGCCATCGTGGACCAGGCGGCGCGGGCCGACGTCACCGTGCTGGTGTGCGGCGAGACGGGCGTGGGCAAGGAGCTGGTGGCCCGGGCCATCCACGCGCGCTCGCCGCGCCGCCGGGCGCCGTTCGTGAAGGTCAACTGCGCGGCCGTCCCGCGCGAGCTGCTGGAGTCCGAGCTGTTCGGCCACGAGCGCGGGGCCTTCACCGGCGCGCACCAGCGCAAGCCCGGGCGCTTCGAGACCGCCGACACCGGCACCATCTTCCTCGACGAGATCGGCGAGCTGCACCCCGCGCTCCAGGCCAAGCTGCTGCACGTGCTGCAGGACGGCGAGTTCTCCCGGGTGGGCGGCCGCCACAACATCACCGTCGACGTCCGCGTCATCTGCGCCACCAACCGCGACCTCGGGCGCGAGGTCGCGGCGGGACGGTTCCGCGAGGACCTCTTCTACCGCCTGAACGTGATCAACATCCTGGTGCCGCCGCTGCGCGAGCGCCGCGAGGAGATCCCCGGCATCGTCCGCTACTTCGTCGAGCGGTACTCGCGCCTGTTCGGGTTCCCGGAGCCGGAGATCACCCCCGAGACCCTGCAGGCCTTCGTGTCGTACGCCTGGCCCGGCAACATCCGCGAGCTCGAGAACTTCATCAAGCGGATGATCGTCCTCCAGGACCTCTCGCTGCCGCGCACGCTGGTGGCGCCGCCGCCGCCGGCCGCGCTGCCCACCGGCGGCCTCGAGGGCTTCACCGCCACCAAGGAGCTGTCGCTCAAGGAGATCTCGCGGCGGGCCGTGCTGGAGGCCGAGCGGCAGGTCATCCGCCGCGCGCTCGAGCAGTGCCGCTGGAACCGGGTCAAGACCGCCAAGATGCTGAAGATCAGCTATCGCGCGCTCCTCTACAAGATCAAGGACATGGGCCTCAAGCAGGACTCGGCCGCCAGCTGAGCGGCCGACCCGAGAGGATGCCACCATGAAGCTCGCCACGTCCCTCGTCGTCGTCCTGGCCCTCGCTGCCGCCGCCGTGTCCGTCGCGACGGCGCAGTCGCGCCCGCCGGCGGGCCAGCCCATCGTGCCCGGACAGCCCACGGCGCCGCCGCGGCCCGCCAGCCCCGTCCCCACCGCCCCCGCGCCACGTTCGGCGCCCGACGCCGGCTCGCCGGCGGCCCTGGCCGCCCCCGTGCCGGCCACCGGCGCCACGCTGCCGCTGTCCTCGGAGTACGTGATCGGTCCCGGCGACATCCTGCAGATCACGGTATGGAAGAACGAGACCCTCTCGCGCATGCTGCCGGTGCGGCCGGACGGCAAGATCTCGATGCCGCTGCTGCACGACATCCAGGCCGCCGGGCTCACCGCCATGCAGCTGCGCGACAAGATCGCCAAGGCCCTGGCCGAGTTCCTGCCCAACCCCGAGGTCGCGGTGAGCGTCAACGAGGTGCACAGCATGCGCGTGTCGGTCCTCGGCGAGGTGCAGCGGCCGGGCGTGCTGGAGCTGCGCGGCACCACCACGATCCTCGAGGCCATCGCCATGGCCGGCGGCTTCCGCGACTTCGCCTCGCCCAGCAAGATCACCGTCATCCGCACCAACGGCAAGGGCGAGACGGAGCGGATCCGCTTCAACTACAACCGCGCCGTCGGCAACTCGGGCGACGAGCAGAACCTCGTCCTCCGGCCCGGCGACGTCGTCGTCGTCCCGTGACGAGGCTGCCCATGAGCACTCCCGGCCCCGGCTCCACCGAGCCCCCGCGCGGCTTCGGCCTCGCCGTCATCCTCGAGACCGTCCGGCGGCGGCGGCTGCTCGCCGTCCTGCCGTTCCTGTTCGTCCTCACCGCGGCCGCGTCCATCGCCTTCTTCCTGCCCGGCCTGTGGACGGCGAAGGCCATGATCCTGGTCGACCGCCAGCAGGTGCCGGAGGCGTTCGTCAAGCCCACCGTGACCGGCGACCTGGAGACGCAGCTCATCACCCTCAGCCAGGAGATCCTGAGCCGGCCGCGGCTGGGCCGGATCGTCGAGGAGCTGAACCTCTACCCCGGCCTGCGCGGCTCGCAGTCCACGGACGACGTGTTCGAGCGCATGCGCCGCGACATCCGCATCGAGGTGCAGGGCGACCGCGAGCGCGAGCGCCGCCGTCCCGACGCCCGCCTGGTGGCCTTCAGCGTCTCCTACACCGCCACCAACCCGCACACCGCGATGGTGGTGGCCAACCGCCTCGCCGACCTCTACGTCGAGGAGAACCTCCGCTACCGCGAGCGGCAGGCGATCGGCACCAGCGAGTTCCTCGACACGCAGCTGGGCGACCTCCGGAAGCGGCTGCAGGAGCAGGAGCAGCGCATCGCCCAGTTCAAGGAGCGCCACATCGGCGAGCTGCCCGAGCAGCGCGAGGCGAATCTCAGGATCCTCGATCGCCTGCAGCAGCAGCTGCAGATGGCCCACGAGAACAGCCGGCGCGCCCACGAGCGGCAGCAGCTCATCACCCGCAGCCTGGCCGAGATCGACCAGACGACGGCCACCGCCAGCGGCCCCAACATCACGCCCGTCGAGGCCCTGGCCGCGCGCCTGGCGCTGCTGCGCCAGGAGCTGGCGCAGCTGCAGTCCCGGTACAGCGACAAGTACCCCGACGTCGTCCACACCAAGGAGCAGATCCGGGCGCTGGAGGTGCGCCTGGGCGAGGAGAAGAAGGCCGCGGCCGCCGTCGCCCCCAAGCGCGAGAGCGCGCTGCGCCCGCCGCCCCAGAACGCCTACGTGGCCGGCCTGATGGCCCAGCTGGACCAGGCCAACGTCGAGATCAAGGCCTCGAAGGACGAGATCGCCACGCTGAACCGGCAGATCGCCGAGTACCAGCGCCGCATCGAGAACACGCCGCGGCGCGAGCAGGAGCTCGCGGTGATCACCCGGGACTACGAGACGACGCGCGAGAGCTTCCGCTCGCTGCTGGCCAAGCGCGGCGAGGCCGAGATCGCCGCCGACCTCGAGCAGCGCCGCAAGGGCGAGCAGTACCGGATCATCGAGCCCGCCTCGCTGCCCGAGCGGCCGATGGGCCCCAACCGCCTGCGCCTGCTCATCATCGGGGTGGCGCTGGCGCTGGGGGCCAGCGTCCTCGCCGTGGTCCTCGCCGAGCAGGTCGACACGTCGTACCGGACGGTGGAGGAGGTGCGGGCCAGCGTGCCCGTGCCCGTGCTCTCGACGATCCCGAAGATCGCCACCGAGCGCGACCGCGCGCGCGTGGTGCGGCAGCGGCGGCTGGCCACCGCGGCCGTGGCCGTCGGCCTGCTGGTCGTGGTCGGCTCCTCGTTCGCCATCGCCCACCGGAACGAGGCCCTGGTGGGCCTGCTCATGCCGGCGGACACGACGATGGCGAGGAGATAGGCATGTACCTGCAGTTCTACGGCCTGCGCGAGAGCCCGTTCAGCCCCACGCCGGACCCGAAGTTCCTGTTCCAGTCGGCCCGGCACCGCGAGGCCCTGGCGCAGCTGATCTACGGGGTCCGGGAGCGGAAGGGCTTCATCGTCCTGACCGGCGAGATCGGCACCGGGAAGACCACGCTGCTGCGCGCGCTGCTGGAGCGGCTCGACGCGCAGTCCCCGGTGGCCTTCATCCACAACTCCGCGCTGCCCATGGACGGGCTGCTCGAGTACATGCTGCAGGACTGGGGCGTGAAGTCCGAGGCGACCACGCACGCCCAGCGGCTCTTCGAGCTCAACACCTTCCTCATCGAGGAGCACCGCCGGGGCGCCTCGCCCGTGCTCGTCATCGACGAGGCGCAGAACCTGTCGATCCAGTCGCTGGAGGCCGTGCGCCTGCTGTCGAACTTCGAGACGACCAGCCAGAAGCTGATGCAGATCCTCCTGGTCGGGCAGCCGGAGCTGCGCGACAAGCTGAACGCGCCGGAACTGCGCCAGCTCAAGCAGCGGGTCGGGCTGCGCTGTCACATCGGGCCGCTGTCGCCGGAGGAGACGCGCCTGTACATCCGTCACCGGCTCCGCGTGGCCGGGGCCACGGACACCGGCATCTTCACCGACGCGGCGGTCCAGAAGATCACCGAGTACAGCCGCGGAATCCCGCGGGTCGTGAACATCGTCTGCGACCACTGCCTGATCGCCGGCTACGCCGACAGCAAGAAGCGCATCGAGGCGCGCATGGTCGACGAGGCCGTGGAGTACCTGGAGGAGGGCGAGCGGCCGACGTGGCGCCGCAGCCGCGAGCGCTCGCTGGTCCCGAGCCCGGCGGCGGTGTGGGCCGCGCGCGGCGGCGTGGCCGTGCTCGTGCTCGCGCTCGTCCTCATGCTGGTCTTCGCCGTCAACGCGGTGGGGTGGCTTCCCTGACTCGGAGGGAGCCTTGCCCTCGGAGGGAGGCTTCGCCCCCCTCCGAGACCTCCTTCAGGATTCGATAACGGCGGCGAAGCCGCCGCTCGGACCGAGCAACGGCAGCGAACGTCGGACACGGGCGCGGTGAGAGAGACGTCGGTGGCGGCAGGCGGTAGCGGACGGCGGAGGTCGGAGAAGGCGGTGAATGCACGCGCCGGGGCGAAGGCCGCGGGGCGTCGAGACGATAGCGGAGGCGCATCGTGAGCAAGTTCTTCAAGGCGCTCGAGAACGCCGAGCGGGAGCGGGAGGCCGAGGGCGCGGCGGCCGTCCCCGGCGCGCCCGCCGCCGCCGACCCTGCCGCTCCGACGGCCCCGGCCGCCGGGACCGCGCCGCCGGTCACCGCCAGGGTGGCCGAGCCGCCGCCCGTCGCGGCGCCGCCGACGCCCGCCCCGATCGAGTCGCCGCCACCCGCCCCGGCGCGGCCGGCCGCGCCGGAGCCCGCCCGGCGCGAGACACCGCCGCGCCGCGTGACGCGTCAGGCGACGGCGCCGGCCGCGGAGGCCGTCCCCGCGCCGCCGCCGGAGCCCGCGCGTCCCGAGACGCCGCCCGCGCGCCCGGCGAGCCGGCCCGCGCCGCCCGCCGAGGCGGCTCCGGCGCGCACCTCCGGTGCGCCGATGTACGGCGCTCCGCTCGCCCGGAGCGCCGCCACGCACGAGCGCGCCTTCGACGGCATCCTGCCGCCGGCCGCGGTGAGCGAGCCCGGCGAGCTCGACGACCACCTGGTGAGCCTGCTCGAGCCCACCAGCGTCGCCGCCGAGCGCTACCGGACGGTGCGCCTGCACATCGAGAACCTCCGCAACGAACGCGACGTCCGCCTGGTGGCCGTCTCGAGCCCCTCGCGCGGCGACGGCAAGACGATCACGGCCATCAACCTGGCCGGCGCGCTGGCCCAGGCGCCCGACGCCCGGGTGGCCCTGGTCGAGGTCGACGTGCGACACCCCGGCATGGCGCGCTACCTGGGCCTGTCGCCGTACCGCGGCCTGTCGACCTACCTGCTCGACGCCGGCCTCGGCGTCGACGACGTGCTGGAGCGTCCCTCGGGCGTGGGCTTCGCCGTCGTCGTGGCCGGTCCGGCGTCCTCGATGCCGTACGAGCTGCTGAAGTCGCCGCGCCTGGGCGCGCTGCTCGGCGACCTGCGGCAGCGGTTCGACTTCGTCCTGGTCGACACGCCGCCCGTGCTGCCCTTCCCCGACGTGGGCATCGTCCGCGACCTGGTGGACGGCTTCGTGCTCGTGGTCCGCGCCAACCGCACGCCGCGCGAGATGGTGCGCGACAGCCTGGCCACCATCGGCACCGACCGCGCGCTCGGCGTCCTGTTCAACGACGACGAGCGTAGCGCGGTGACGGTGTCCCGCGACGACGACGAGGCCGGCTGGCGCGCCGTGCTGCCGCGGGCGCGGGGAGGTGTGCGTGCGGCCTGACCGCGGCGAGATCGTCAACGTCCTGACCGTCGACGTGGAGGAGTACTACCACGGCGTCGAGTTCACCACGGCGCTGGGGCACGACGGCGTGCGGCGACTGCCGAGCCGCGTCGCCGCGCAGACCGAGCGCCTCCTCGACCTGCTGGCGGCGCACGGCGCCGTGGCGACCTTCTTCACCCTGGGCACGGTCGCGCGCCGCCTGCCGCGCCTGGTGCGCGCCATCGCCGAGCGCGGGCACGAGGTGGCCTCCCACGGCTGGGACCACACGCTGGTGACCGCGCAGCGGCCCGAGCAGTTCCGCCGCGACGTGCGCATGGCCAAGCACGAGCTCGAGCAGGTGGCGGGCCGCGCCGTGTGGGGGTACCGGGCGCCGAACTACTCCATCCGGCGCGAGACGCCGTGGGCCTTCCCGATCCTCGCCGAGGAAGGCCACACCTACGACTCGAGCGTCCACCCGATCGCCCACGACCGCTACGCCTTCCCCGACGCCCCCCGGTTCGTGCACGTCGCCCACGGGGGCGACGCCGGCGACTTCTGGGAAGTCCCGGTGGGCACCGCGCGGTGGGCCGGCGTGAACCTGCCCGTCGGCGGCGGCTTCTTCCGGCTCTTCCCCGAGGGCCTGCTGCGCGAGGCGATCGCCAGCGTGAACCGGCGCGAGCGGCGGCCCGTCGTGCTGTACGTGCACCCGTGGGAGTTCGACCCGGACCAGCCGCGCCTGGCCATGCCGCCGGCGCACCGCTTCCGGCACTACGTCGGCCTCGGCGGCGCCTCGGCCAAGCTGGCGGCGTTGCTCCGGCGCTTCCCGTTCACCGCGATCGCCGACGCGTTCCCGCAGGTGCGGCCGGCCCCGCACACGGTCGCCAGGTCCGCGGCGTCCTGAGGACGCCGCGCATGGGCACTCCCATGACGCCCTTCCTCGTCGGCATCGCGGGGGGCAGCGGCGCCGGCAAGACGGCGCTGACCCGCGCGCTGCAGGCCGATCTCGGTCCCCAGCGCGTGGCCGTCCTCGCCCACGACGCCTACTATCGCGACCGCGGCGACCTCGACGCCGCCGTGCGGGCGGCGCTGGACTTCGACGCGCCCGACGCGCTGGACCACGAGCGCTTCCTCGCCGACCTGGCGGCGCTGCGCCGGGGCGAGCCCGCGCGGCCGCCCCGCTACTGCTTCGTGACCCACCGGCGGCTCGGTGCCGGGCCGCCCGTCGAGCCGCGCGACATCGTCCTGGTGGAGGGCGTCCTGCTCTTCCACGACCCGGCCGTCCGGGCCGTCCTCGACCTCAAGGTCTGGGTCGACGCGCCGGCCCAGGTCCGCCTCGCGCGCCGGCTGGCCCGCGACGTCGTGGAGCGCGGCCGCACGCGCGAGTCCGTCGTCGCGCAGTGCCACGCCACGGTGTTCCCGGCCCACGCCCGGTGGGTGGAGCCCACGCGCGCGTGGGCGGACCTCGTGCTCCTGAACGCCGGCCGGCTCGAGGCGGCGGCCGAGGTGGCGGCGGCGGTGATCCGCGGCCGGCTCGAGCGCGGCCGCGGCGAGCCGGCGGGGGCGCACGCGGCGTGAGCCTGGGCTTCCCCCTCTGCGCCGACGCCGGCCACGGCGAGCGCATCCGCGCCGCGCTGGACGAGTGCGTCGAGTTCGTCACCGCGCGGCTGCCCCTGGTCGCCGTCGTCCTGACCGGCAGCTTCGCCCGGGGCGAGGGCACCGTGCTGCGCCTGGCCGACGGCACGCTGAAGGTCCTGGGAGACGCCGAGTTCTTCGTGGTGGTGCCGCGCCTGGCCGACGCGTGGCGGCGGCGCCGCGATCTCGCCGCCTGGGGCCGCGAGATGAGCGGCCGGCTCGGCGCGCGCGGCATCCGGCTCGACGTGGAGTTCGGCCCGGTCGACGTGGGGTTCTTCCGCCGCCGCGCCCGCCCGTCGATCTTCGTCCACGACCTGCGCGCGCACGGCAAGGTGCTGTCGGGGCCGCGCGACCTGCTCGACGCCATCCCGCCCTTCGAGCCGCCGGCCATCCCGCGCGAGGACGCGCTGCGCCTGCTCCTCAACCGCATCGTCGAGCAGCTCGAGACGTGGGACCGCCTGCCGGCGCTCGACGCCGACGGCATCCTGGACGCCGCGTACCAGCGCCTCAAGCTCACGCTCGACCTCGCCGGCGCCGCGCTGGCGTTCGCCGGCACGCACACCGCGCTCTATCGCCGGCGACCGGCGGCGCTGGCGCGGCTCGCCGCCGAGACGCCCTCCCTCGCCGCCCGGCTTCCCGCCGGGTTCGCGGACGAGCTGGCCCGGGCCGCCCGCGCCAAGCTGGACCCGGCCGGGCACTTCCCGGCGCCGCCGCCGCGCGCGAGCCTCGCCGAGCAGCGCGCGTGGCTCCGCGCGCGGATGCAGGCCGCGGCGCCCGCGGCCCTGGGCATCCTCCGCTGGCAGCTCGGGCAGCTCCAGGGCCGGGACGCCCCGCTCGAGGCGCTGCTCGACGGCTTCCTCAGGTCGGCCCCGTTCGTGGAGCGCGCCCGGGCCTGGGTCAAGCTCGCGCTGAACCCGCTACCGCCGCCGCGCCCCGTCTCCCACGCGCGGGCGGCACGCCTGTTCTGGACCTCCACGCCGCGGGCCCTCATCCACGCCGCCGCGGCCCACGCCTACGCCGCGCTCGGCGCCGCGACCCCGCCCGACGTCGCCCGGTTCCTGCCGCTGGCCCGCCGGGCGCGGCCCGTGGACGCCGCCGAGCAGCGGCGCGCCGTCGTGGCCCTCTGGCGGTGGTGCGTCCGCAACCACTGAGGATCGTCATGTGTCCGCTCTCGATCTACGTCCTCGTCGACGCGCTCGGCTGGGAGATCGTCCGCACCCGGCCGTTCCTGGACGACGTGCTGGTCGACCGCCGCCGGCTGGTCACCGTGCTCGGCTACAGCTCGGGCGCGATCCCCACCCTGCTGTCGGGCCGCTATCCGAGCCAGCACGGCCACTGGAACCTCTTCTACCTCTCGCCCCAGCGCTCGCCCTTCCGGTGGACGCGCGGCCTGGGCCGGCTGCCGCGGCGCCTGGTGGAGAACCGCGTGGCGCGCCGGGCCATCAAGCACGTGTCGCGCCGGCTGAGCGGGTACACCGGCTACTTCTCGATCTACGACTACCCGGTGGCGACGCTGCCCCGCTTCGACCTCACCGAGAAGCGGGACATCTACCAGCCGGGCGGCCTGGACTGCCCGTCGCTCTTCGACCGGCTGCAGGCGGCCGGGATCGCCTGGGAGGCCTACACCTACCACGGCCACACCGACGCCGAGATCCTGGCCCTGGCCCCCCGGCGGGCCGCCGAGAGCGAGGCGCGCGTCCTGTTCCTGTACCTGAGCGGCCTCGACCACTACCTGCACTACCACGTGCACGACGCGGCCGGCGTGACGGAGCGCCTGGCCTGGTACGAGGCCGGCCTCCGCCGCGTGTGGGAGGCGGCCCGGGCGGCGCGCGGCGACGTCCGGATGTTCGTGTTCTCCGATCACGGGATGACGCCCGTGCGCTGGACCTACGACCTGGGCCGCGACGTCGGCGCGCTGGGCCTGCGCGTCCCCGCCGACTACCTGCCGGCCTACGACTCCACGATGGCGCGCTTCTGGATCTTCACCGACCGCGCGCGCGCCGCGCTGACCGACCTGCTGGCCGACCATCCCTGCGGCGCGCTCCTGGACCAGGCCGAGCTGTCGCGCCTCGGCGTCTGGTTCGACGACGACCGCTACTACCACGCGCTCTTCCTCGTGAAGCCCGGCGTGCTGCTGTGTCCGAGCCACATGGGCTCCGTCCGCTTCGCGGGCATGCACGGCTATCACCCGAGCGAGCCCACCGCCGACGCGGTGCTGCTGGCCTCGACGGCGGTGGACCGCAGCGTGGACCACATCACCCACGTGCTCGACGTGCTGCTCGACGACCAGGGCCTGGGCCGCGCCGAGCCCCTCGCCGGCGCGCCGACGGCCGGCGCCGACGGCCGGGCGCCCGCCGGCGTCCCCGCGCTCGAACCGGCCGCGCGCGGGCGCGGGGGCGAGGACGGCGGGCGCGAGCACGCCGGCGCCGGCCGCCCGGCACCGGGACGCGCGGCATGAGCAGGATCCGGCTGATGTTCGCGCTGACGTCGCCGGTGCGCGGCGGCGTCGAGGAGGTCGTCCTGGCGTTGCTGCAGCGCCTGGATCCGACCGAGTTCGCCCTGGCCCTCGCCGCGCCGGCGCCGTTGCTGGACGACCTCGCGCCGGACCTGCGCGGCGTGACGGTCGACGCGCTGCCCGTGTGCGCCGACAGCTGGCGGCGCCCCGGCGAGGTGCGGCGCCTCGGCGGCTTCGTGCGCCGCTGGCGGCCCGACGTCGTCAATCCCCACCTCTTCCGCTCGACGGCCGTGGCCGCGCCGCTCGCCCGCTGCCACGGCGCCGGCGCCGTGGTCGAGACGTATCACGGGCGCGAGGGCTGGCGGCGCGGCGGCCTGCGCGGCTCGTTCCTGCCCGACCGCCTGGTCGCGCGCTGCGTGGACCGCGTCATCGCCGTGTCCGAGGCGGCGGCGGCGTTCCTCGTGCGCGGCAAGGGCTATCCCGCGGCCAAGGTCGTCGTGGTCCCCAACGGGCGCGATCTCTCGCGCTTCACGCCGGGCCGCGACCGCGAGGCCGCCCGCAAGGAGCTGGGCGTGGACCGCCACACCCCGCTGGCCGGCGTGGTGGGGCGGCTCGAGCCCCAGAAGGGGCACGCCTGGCTATTGCAGGCGTGGCCCGACGTGCTGCGCCACCTGCCGGATGCGCGGCTGGTGGTGATCGGCGACGGCGCGCTGCGGCAGCCCCTCGAGTCCCGCGCGCGCGCCGCGGGCGTCGCCGGCAGCGTCCTCTTCACCGGCTTCCGGACGGACGTGCCGCGCCTGCTCGACGCCGTCGACGTCGTCGTGCTGCCCTCGCTCTACGAGGGCATGCCGCTCACGGCGATCGAGGCCGCGGCGATGGCGCGGCCCGTCGTGGCGACCGCCGTCGACGGCACCCCGGAGGTCGTGCGCGATGGCGAGACGGGCCTGCTGGTGCCGCCCGCCGACGCGCCGGCGCTGGCGCGCGCGCTCGCCGCGCTGCTGCGCGATCCGGACGGCGCGCGCCGCCTGGGCGCCGCCGCCCGGGCACGGGCCCTGGCGCGCTTCGACCTGGCGCGCCAGGTGGAGCGGACGGCCGCGGTCTACCGGGCCGCCGTGCAGGCGCGGCGGTGAGCGCCGCCGAGGCCGTCTTCTGGCTGGCCACGCTGGCCCTGGGCTACACCTGGGTCGGCTACCCGCTGGCGCTCGCGGCCATCGCCTGGCTGTCGCCGCCGCCGGCGCGCTCGCGCACGGCGCGGCCGCGGTTGTCCGTCATCGTGGCCGCCCACAACGAGGCGCACTGCATCGAGGCGAAGATCGCCAGCACGCTGGGCCAGCGCTACCCGGCCGACCACCTAGAGGTGATCGTGGTCTCCGACGGCTCGACCGACGGCACCGACGACCTCGTGCTGGCCCGTTGCGACCCGCGGGTCCGGCTGATCCGCCAGGAGCCGCGCGCCGGCAAGTCCGCCGCGCTGAACCGCGCCGTCGCCGCCGCGTCCGGCGAGGTGCTGGTGTTCACGGACGCCAACGCCCTCTTCGCGCCCGACGCCCTGCCGCGTCTGGCCTCGCTCTTCGCCGATCCCCGCGTGGGGCTGGTGACCGGTCAGGGCCTCTACGTCGCCGACGCCGGCGGCAACGATGCGCGGGTGGTGGCCAGCGCCTACGTGCGCTACGAGGAGCTGGTCCGGCGGGGCGAGAGCGCGCTCGGCTTCCTGGCCTCCGCCGACGGCGCCATCTACGCCCTGCGCACCGACGTCTGGCGTCCGCTGCACCCGGCCGAGGTCAACGACCTGCTGCACCCGGTGCAGGCGGCCCTCGACGGCTTCACGTGCCGGTTCGAGCCCCTGGCCGTCACGGTGGAGCCGCCCTCCCGCGACGCCACGCAGGAGTTCCGGCGTCACGTGCGCATCATCGCCCAGGGCATCGCCGTCACCGTCCGGGCGCTGCCCCGCCTGGCCGCGGCGGGGCGCTGGCGCGCGGTCTGGGCGCTGCTCTCGCACCGCGTGCTCCGCTGGACCGGCAGCGCCTACCTGCTCGCCGCGCTGGGCTCGAGCCTCGCGCTCGCCGGGACCGGGCCGTGGTACGGCGCCGCCCTCGCCGCGCAGCTGCTCTTCTACGGCCTGGCCGCGGCCGGCCTCGTCGCCGAGCGCCGGGGCGTGCGCCTGGGCCCGCTGGCCGCGCCGTACTACTTCTGCGTGGTGAGCGCCGCCGGCATCGCCGCCGTCGTCCGGTACGCGCGCGGCGGCGCCGACGCCACCTGGGCCCCGACGAGCAGCGCCTCGGTGAGGAACGAGGCGGCGTGAGCAGCACCCGCGACACGATCCTCCGGAACACGTTCTGGTACGGCGTGGTGACGGCGCTGGGCCTCGCCGCCGGCCTCGTCATGTCCATCGTGCTGGCGCGGGGCCTGGGTCCGGCGCGGATGGGCGAGTACTCCTACCTGCTGTGGCTGCTGCGCACCGTCACCGCGGTGGCCACGCTGGGCTTCGCGGTGGCGACGACCCGGTACACCGCCGCGGCCCTGGGCCGCGACGACGCCCGCGGCGCCGGCGCGTACCTGCGCTTCTTCGTGCGCGCCCAGCTGGGCGCCACCACGGCCGTCGCCGTCCTGGCGCTGCCGCTGGTGGTGTGGCTGGCCCCGGCCGGCCTGCGCTGGCCGCTCATCGTGCTGCTCGTGGGGCTGTTCCCCACCACGCTCGAGGCGATCTACTCGCACGCGGCGCACGGCGCCCAGCGCTACGACCTCACCGCCCAGGCCTCCACGCTGAAGATGGTCCTGCAGCTGACCGCGGCCGTGGCGGCGATGGCCGCCGGCGCCGACATCCTGGGGCTCTTCGCCGGCATCACGCTCGCCACGGTGGCCTCGTGCGCGCTGCAGCGTCGCCGCGCGCTCGCGCTCTACCCGGACCGCGCCGGCGGCGTGCCCGGCGAGGCGCGCGGCGAGCTGCGCGCGTACCTGGTGCCGCTCTCGGTCGTCGTCGCGCTCGACGCGCTGGTGTGGGACCGCTCGGAGGTGTTCTTCCTCCGCCTGTACGGCTCCTCCGAGGACATCGCCTTCTACAGCCTGGCCTTCGGGCTCGCCACGCGCGGCATGGTGGTGGCCAGCGTGTGCGCCGGCGCGCTGCTGCCGGCGCTGGCCACGTTGCACGGCCGGGGCGCGCACGCGGAATTCGCCGGCGTCTACCGGGCCGCCCTCAGGGGGGTGGCGATGGTGGGGGCGCCGCTGGCCGCCGTGGGCGCGGCGCTGGCGCCCACCCTGGTGAGCCTGCTCTACGGTCCGGCCTACCAGCCGGTCGCCGCGCTGCTCGGCCCGATGCTCGTCGTCGCCGTCGTCGGCGTCATGCGCACCGTGGCCCAGGCCGCGCTGCGCGCGGGCGGCGACCGGCGATGGGCGCTGCACGCCACGCTGCTGAGCGCCGCCGTCAACGTCGCCGCCGCGGCCATCCTCATCCCGAGCCACGGCGTGTGGGGGGCGCTCGCCGCCAACGCCGGCGCGCAGGGCCTCGCCGCCACCATCACCTTCGCGGGCGTGGCGCGCCGGGAGCACGCGGGCCTCCCCCTCCTCGACCTGGCGCGCATCGGCGGCGCCGCCGCGCTGGCCGCCGTCGCCACGAGCGCGGTCTCGGGCCCCGACGGCGGCCTGGTGGCGGTGATGCGTGCCGCCGCGGTGGGCGGCCTGGTCTTCGTCCTCGCCGCGGCGCTGCTCGGCGCGCTCGGGCGGCGGGAGGCGCGGATGGCGCGCGACCTCGCCGCCCGCGTGCCGCCGCGCGCGCAGGCCGCCGGCACCGGCCTCGTCACGGCGGCGGCCCTGGTGGCCCTGTACGCGCCGGTCGCGCGCGACCTGGTGGGCGTGTGGGCCTCCGAACGCTACTACTCCTACGGCTTCCTGGTGCCGGTGTTCAGCGCATGGCTGCTGTGGGACGCGCGGGCCCGGCTGTGGCCGCTCCGGCCCGCCTGGTCGGCGACGGGCGCCGCGCTCGTGGGCGGGGGCCTCGCGTTGCTGGCCCTCGCCGCCGCCGACGGCAGCCTCTCGCTGCGGGCGCTCTCGCTGCCGCTCGTGCTCGGCGGCCTGGCGCGGCTCGCCCTCGGGCCCGAGCGCGCCCGCGCCGCGGCGTTCGCCGTCGGGTTCCTCGCGTTCATGGCCCCGCTCCCCGACGGCGTGCTGCCCGCCGTGTCCGAGCCCCTGCAGCGCCTGGCCGCGTGGTTCACGACGGGCGTCCTGCTCGCCGCCGGCATCCCCGCCCTGCGCGAGGGGTTGCTCGTGCGCATCCCCGGCGTCGAGCTGCACGTGACCGAGGCCTGCAACGGCCTGCGCTTCCTGCTCGCCATGATCGTGCTCGGCACGGCGTTCGCGTGGACGACGCAGACGCGCGCGGCGCGCCGGGCGCTGGTGCTGGCCCTCGCCGTCGTCGTCGCCATCGCCGCGAACCTGGTGCGCGTGGCCGGCACGGGGCTGATCGCCCACTACTGGGGACCGGAGGCCGTGATGGGCTTCGCCCACGTGACCTACGGCAAGCTCGTGTACCTGGCCATGCTGGTGCCCTTCATCGGCGGCGTGCTGCTGCTGCGCCGCGCCGCCCCGGTCGCTCCGGCGCGCGATGCTTGAGGCCCCGGCCCGGCCGGGCGGGCTGACCGTCTCGGCGATCATCCCCACCCGGGATCGCCCGGCGCTGCTGGCCGGCGCCGTGCGCCGCCTGCTCGGGCAGACGGCGCCGGTCGACGAGCTGATCGTGGTGGACCAGAGCCAGACCGACGAGGGCCGCCGCCTCGTGGAGGGCCTCATCGAGGCCGCGCCGGCCCGGCGACGCCCCGTGCTGCGCTACGTCCGGGACCCCGCCGTGGAGGGCGCGGCCGCGGCCCGCAACGTGGGCTTCGACCTGGCCACCCGGGACATCGTCCTGTGCATGGACGACGACATGGTGCCGGAGCCCGACACCCTCGAGCGCCTGCTCGCGCACTACGCGCGCGAACCGGGCGTGGCGGCCATGACGCCGGTCATCACCAACTACGCGCCGCCGCCGCTCGCCCAGCGGCTGGCCCACGCCATCTTCTGCCGCGGTCCGCTCCGCGACGACCGGCAGCCGGTCTACTGGCACTGGCGGCGCTTCGGCGGCCGCCTGGTGAACGTGCGCGTGCTCGGGGGCGGGATGCTCACGGTGCGGCGGGCCGCGCTGGGGGCGACGCGCTTCGATCCGCGCTACCGCGCCGCCTCGATCGGCGAGGACATCGACCTCTCGTGGGCGCTGGCGCGCCGCGGGGCGCGCCTGGCCATCGCCACCGACGCCCGCGTGGCCCACGAGCGCCCGCCGCGCCCGGCGATGCGCTACGAGGAGGCGACGCTCACGAGCTGGGGCTTCGTCTTCGACAAGCACCAGCCCAAGACGCTGGCCAACCGCCTGGCCTTCGCGTGGTTCGCCACCGGCATCGCGCTGGGCGCGCTCTACGCCACGCTCCGGCGCCGCTCGCTGGCGCCCCTGGCCTCGCTGCGCGCGGGCCTCGCGTGTCGCCGCCGTGGCTACGCGGGGTCGCGCTTCCTGGCCCCGCGCTGAGCCTCAGCGCTCGAGCTCGAGGTCGAAGCCCAGCCGGCGCAGCGTGGCGCAGGCGTCCGGGGCGTGGCGCACGTCGGCCAGCAGCGGGGCGTGACGCACGAGCTCGCGCACGCGGTACGCGCACGCCAGCTCGTGCCAGCTGCGCGCCCGCCGGCGCTGCTCGTATCCCCACGCCATCGGCAGCACGATCATCGCCAGCAGCGTGGCCACGGTCAGCATCCTGAGCACGGCCTGGACTTCCGGTCTGAAGATCCGCATGGCAGGGACCCTCGTGGAACGGTTGGCGCGGCGGCCGGTGTCGGCCCCGGCGCACCGCGAGCGGTGCAAGCGTCGTGCCCCACGCGCCCGCGCGCAGTTGCGGCCCGTCGTGGCGAACTGTTTTCCGAAAGTCGGGAACGCCGCGCCGCCTCACGGCGATCGCTGAGCGTGGCCGCCCGTCGTGCCGGCCGCCTCTTCGTCGGCACCAGCGGCTACGTCTACCGCCACTGGGTCCGGCGCTTCTATCCGGCGCGGCTGCCGCCGGGACGCTGGCTCGCGCACTACGCCGAGCGCTTCGACACCGTCGAGCTGAACAGCACCTTCTACCGGCTGCCGAGCGCCCGGGCCTTCGCGGCGTGGCGCCGCCAGGTGCCGGCGGGCTTCGTCTTCGCCGTGAAGGCCAGCCGCTTCCTCACCCACGTCCGCCGCCTGCGCGCGCCGTCGGCGCCGCTGGCGCGCCTGCTGCGCCGCGCGCGGCGGCTCGAGGACGCCCTGGGTCCGGTGCTGGTGCAGTTGCCGGAGCGGTTCCACTTCCGGGCCCGCCGCCTGGACGGCCTGCTCGCCGCCCTCGCCCGCCAGCGCCTGGTCCCCGGCCTGCGCGTGGCCCTCGAGGTGCGTCACGCCTCCTGGCTCACCGACGAGGCGCTGGGCCGGCTCCAAAGGGCCAACGTGGCGCTCTGCCTCGCCGACTGGTCCGCGCTGCCGGTGACCCTCGGGCCCACCGCCGACTTCGTCTACGTGCGGCGGCACGGCGCCGGGCCGCGGTACGGCGGCCGCTACGCCGCGGCCGCGCTGCGGGCGGACGCGCGGCGCATCCGCGGCTGGCTCGCCGGCGGCCTGGACGTCTACGTCTACTTCAACAACGACGAGCGCGCCCACGCGACGGCCGACGCCTGCCGCCTGCGCGCCCTGGTCCTGGGCCGGCGGGGCGCCGCGCGGCGCCCCGCCGGGACTCGGCGGCCCGCCGGTTGCACCGCGGTATCCAGGACGCCGCCCAGGGCGGCGGGATGGAGACAGCGATGCAGGAGATCCCCCTCCGGATCTACCAGACGAGCGAGCTGATCATGCTGGTCGCGCCGATGCCGGGCCTCGAGCCCGGCGACATCTCGGTCGACATCGCGGGCGACCGCGTGAGGATCCACGGCGAGGAGCGCGGCCCGCGACAGCACGACCGTGACCTGCTGCTCGCCGAGTGGACCATCGGGCCCTATCACCGCGAGGTCACGCTGCCCCAGCCGGTGGACGCCGCGCTCACCAACGCGACATACGGCAACGGCGTGGTCGTGCTCTCCATGCCCAAGGCCGCCGAGGGCCGGGCGCCCGCAGGCGAGACCATCCGGCTGCAGGTCATCGAGGCCACCCGGGGCGAGCGCGTGGGCCACACGGGGCACGACATCCGCCCCACCACGACCGCCGAGCACCGTCAGGGCATGCGGCGGTGACTCGGAGGGGGGCTCCGGCTGGCCTGGCAGTCGGTGGCCTGGGGGTTGCTCCTGCAGTGGGTGGGCGCGGGAGATGGCACGGCCGGAGAGGGAGCTCGGAGGCGAGCGCGCGGGAGAGCCGGCCCGGCGCGGGCGGCGGCCCGGCCGGCTGCTCCGCTTGCCGTCGCGGCTGTCACGCGGCGGGCGGTGGGCGGCGATCGCCGGGGCCGTGCTCGTCGTCCTGCTCGTGGTCGCCTTCGCCGTCGCCTTCCTGATCGACGAGCCCCTGCGCCGCTCCATCGAGGCGCAGATGAACGAGCGCCTGACGGGCTACACCGTGACCATCGGGGCGCTGGACTTCCATCCGATCGGCCTCTCGATCGACTTCGAGGACCTCCAGGTCGTCCAGCAGAAACACCCGGATCCGCCGGTGGCCCGCATCGCCCGGCTGTCGGCGAGCGTGCAGTGGCGGGCGCTGCTGCGCGGCGCCCTCGTCGCGGACTTCCTCCTCGACCGCCCGGTGATCCACGTCGACCGCGCGCACTTCGCGCGCGAGGCGGCCGACCCCACGCCGGTGACCCGGCGCGGCTGGCAGGACGCGGCGAAGGCCATGTATCCGCTCGACATCAACCTGCTGCGCGTGCGGGACGCCGAGCTCACGTACCTGGACGACACGCCCGAGGCCCGGCCGATCCGCCTCACGCAGGTCCAGGTCCGCGCCGGCAACATCCGCAACATCGAGTCGCCCGACCGCGTCTACCCGTCGGACCTGTGGCTGGAGGCCGTGGTGTTCGGCAGCGGCCGGCTGACGGTCGACGGCAACGCCGACTTCCTCGCCGAGCCCCACCCCGGCGTGCTGGCCAAGGTCCACCTGGAGGGCATGGAGCTCGACTACCTCAAGCCGATCCTGGCCCGCCAGAACGTCGTCCTGCGCCGCGGCACGGTGAGCGCCACCGGCAACGTCGAGTACGCGCCGAGGCTGAAGGCCGTGCACCTGGAGGAGGCCGTCCTGCGCGGGCTCGAGGGCGATTACGTCCACGCGCCCGGCCGCGCGCCGAAGGCCAAGCAGGCGGCGGCCACGGCGGCGCGCAAGGCCGAGGAGGTGGCGAACGAGCCGGGCATCGAGCTGCGCGTGGACCGCCTGCGCGTGGAGAACGCCGACGTCGGCTTCGTCAACCGCGCCGCCGAGCCGCCGTACCGGGTGTTCGTCGCGGACACCGCCCTGCACCTCACCAACTTCTCCAACCAGTTCGCCAACGGGCCGGGCAAGGCCACGCTCCGCGGGCGATTCATGGGCCAGGGCGCGCTGGCCGCGGTCGCCACCTTCCGGCCGGAGCGCGACGGGCCCGACTTCGACCTCGACGTGCGCATCGAGAACACGCCGGTGACCGCGCTCAACGACCTGCTGCGGGCCTACGGCAAGTTCGACGTCGTCGGCGGCGGCTTCGCCCTCTACTCCGAGCTCTCCGTCAAGCACGGGCAGGTCCAGGGCTACGTCAAGCCGCTGTTCGCGGACCTGGATGTCTACGACGAGCGGCAGGACGAGGACAAGAGCCTCTTCCGCAAGATGTACGAGGGGCTGGTGGGTGGGATCTCGCGCCTGCTCGAGAACATCCCGCGCGACGAGGTCGCCACCAAGGCGGAGGTGAAGGGACCGGTCCAGAGCCCGCAGGCCAGCACCTGGCAGATCCTCGTGCGCCTGGTGCAGAACGCCTTCTTCAGGGCGATCCTGCCGGGCTTCGAGCGCGAGGTCGGCCGGGCCGGCCGCCGCGGCTGACCGCCGCCCCGGCGGCCAGCCGCGCCAGCCCGGCGAGCTACTCGCTGCCCTCGAGCTTCACGAGCTTGTTGTAGAGGCCGATGATGAGCAGCGTGGGCACCCACTGCCCCACGAAGTTCGCCAGGTTCCGGCGGCCGGCCCCCAGCAGCAGCCAGGAGCCCACCATCGCGGCGAGGCCCAGCGTCAGGTAGGTGGCCGAGGGAATGCGGGCGGTCTGCGACTCGAGCATCTTCGTCACCGCGCCCTCACCGTAGCCGCCCCTCGCTCCGCCCATGTAGTCTTGCAGCCGCGTCGCTCTCATGGATCCGTCCTTTCCACGCGCGCCGCGCCTGGCGGCCGCGCGCGACGGCCGGCCTCGCCGGCGGCGTCCGCCGCGTGGCGGCCCGCCGTCCGGCGCGCCGGCCGGAACCAGGGTCGGGTTCGTCTAGCGTCCGATGCCGAGCAGGAACAGGATGATGATCAGGCCCAGCGGGACCCCGAGCAGCCACATGAGGATGTAGAGCACGGCCTCACCCCCCGATCACGCGGCGCGCCGCGGCCGCTCGTCCTCGGCGAGCGGCACGCGGCGGCTGCGGTAGTGGGCGAGCGTCATCGGCTCTCCCGAGCCCATCCAGCCGCCGAGCACGGCGCCGACGAGCCCCAGCAGGACCGCCACCGCGGATCCGAGCGCGGCGTTGCGCACCGACGCCGCGGCGGTATCACCGGCCAGCGCGCTGGCGCCCCCGGTGCCGGGCCAGGCGAGCCCGCCGTACCAGCCACCCAGGTGGTTGGCCACGCCGAGCGCGGCCAGCCCCAGGAACAGCGGGATCGCGACGAGCCACACGACGCCGCCGTTGAGCATCGCGCTCTCCGCGCGCCGCAGGCCCGCGATGCGGCACGCGACCCAGCCGCCGGCGACGAAGGCGAAGAAGGCCCCGCCGATGTTGAAGACCAGGCTGATGAGCCGGACGCTGCGCCAGCTCGCGTCGCGCGAGATCTCGTGCGCGCCGACGGCGTAGCCGACGAGGCCGATGACGAGCGCCAGGCACAGCGCCGTGAGCGCGCCGACCCACACCGCGCTCCAGGCCACCGGCCAGGCGGTCCATCCCGTCTCGTGCTGATCCATCCCCGCGCCTCCTTCCCCGCTCCCGCCCCTCACGAACGCAAGGGCCATGCCGCCGAGCCGAGCAGCTCCAGGCCGGCCTGCACGACCGCCTCCGGCGCCACGCGCCGCAGGCAGTCGTGGTGCCCCTCCGGACACACGCTCTTGTAGCAGTACTTGCACGGGACGTCGTGGGACAGCACGCTGTGGGCGACGGCCCACGGCGTGTGCTGGGGATTGGTGAGCGCGTACAGGTCGACGACGGGCGTGCCGACCGCGGCCGCGATGTGCACGGGAGCGGTGTTGTTGCTGACCAGCAGTGGCGCCCGCGCCACGAGGGCGGCCAGCTCGGCCAGGTCGAGGCGCCCGGCGAGCGAGCGCGCCGCGGCGCCGATGCCGCGCCGCACGGCCTCCACCACGTCGCGCTCGCCGGCGGCGCCGGTGAGGACGACGGCGCGCCCCGTGGCCGCCGACAGGCCGCGCCCGGCCTCGGCGAACAGCTCGACGGGATACCGCCGGGACGCCGCGCTCGCGCCCGGGTGCATCAGCAGCCAGCCGTCGCCGGAGAGGCCCTCCTCGGCCAGCAACGCCGCCACGCGGGCACGGGCCCGGCGCGGGATCGCCAGCGACAGCCGCTCGTCGGCCGGCCGGGCGTCGAGCGTGGCGACGAGATCGAGCTGCCGCCGCACCTCGTGGCGCACCATGCGTGCGGGCTCGGGATCCGGCACCCAGTCGGTGAGCAGCTGGTAGGGATTCTCGCGGCAGTGGGCCAGGCGCAGCGGGATCGCGGCCAGGAAGCACGCCAGCGCGGCGGGCAGCGGGCTCTGGCTGTACACGGTGAAGATCACCGCGCCGTCGAGGCGGCGGGCGCGCAGCGCGTCGATCAGCGCGTGGTCGGTTGCGGCGGCCGCGCGGGGCGGCGTCGCCTTCATCCACGGCGCGTCGTACACGACGGTGTCGTCCACCTCGGGGATCAGCGGCGCGACGGCGGCGCCGGCCGAGGAAGTCAGCAGCGTGATGCGCCGGCCCGGGTGGGCGGCCCGCAGCGCCCGGATCGCCGGCGTGGTCATGAGCACGTCGCCGAGGGCGTCGAGCCGCACGCACAGCACGCGCCGCGCATCGCGCCAGCCCGGCGTCATGCCGCGGGCGCCGAGGCGCGGATGCGCTCGATGAGCGAGCTGGTCGAGCGCTCCTCCACGTAGGGCAGGATCCTGACCGCGCCCCCGGTGGCCTCCACCAGCGGCGCCTCGGGGAGCATGTCCCGGGTGTAGTCACCCCCCTTCACGAAGACGTCCGGGCGCACCGCCGCCACGACGGCGGCCGGCGTGTCCTCGTCGAAGGCCACGATGTGGTCGACCGAGCTGAGGCCGGCGAGCACCGCGGCGCGGTCGTCGAGCGGGTTGATGGGCCGCCCGGTGCCCTTCAGGCGCGCCACGCCGGCGTCCGAGTTGAGGGCGACCACGAGCACGTCGCCCTGGGCCTTGGCGGCGTTCAGGTAGGTGACGTGGCCGCGGTGGAGGATGTCGAAGCACCCGCTGGTGAGCACGACGCGGCGGCCGGCCCGCCGGTGCTCGGCCACGCGCGCCGCCAGCGCGGGCAGCGCCAGGCGCTTGTCGCCGCCGGCCAGGTACGCGCGCAGCTCCGCGGCCGAGCAGGCGGCGGTGCCGTCCTTGCCGACCACGACCGCGGAGGCGGCGGAGGCCACCTCGGCCGCCCGGGCCACGTCCCCGCCGGCGGCCAGCGCCAGCGCCAGCGCCGCGCCGAAGGTGTCGCCGGCGCCGGCGGCGCGCGTGTGGTCGGCCGGGCGGGCGTACGTGCGGTACGGCGGCCGGCCGCGCTCGAAGAAGAGCGCGCCCTCGCGGTCGAGGGTCACCGCCGCGATCTGCGCGCCGGTGAGGTCGAGCAGCCGGCCGCCACGGCCCTCGATCGCCGCGCACCGCCCGGCGCCGGCGGGGCCGGCGCCGAGCAACGCCAGCGCCTCGCCGTAGTTGGGCTTCACCGCGGTGAGCCCGGCGGCCCGGTAGGCGGCCAGGTCCTTGGAGTCGGCGACCACCACGCGCGGGGCCCGGCGCTGGGCGGCGCCGAGGGCCGCCCGCACCAGCGGGCCCAGCACGCCGTAGCCGTAGTCGGAGACCACGACGGCGTCGTGCCGCGCGAACAGCGCGCCGAGCGCGTGGGCCACCGCGCGCTCGCGCCGCGCCGGCAGGCGGCCGGTGCTGCCCTGGTCGAAGCGCACCAGCATCTGGGCGCCGGCGAGGAGGCGGTGCTTGGCCAGCGTGCGCCGGTCGGGGTCGCGCGTGACGTGCGCGGTGGCCACGCCACGCTCCGCGAGCGCCGCCAGCAGCAGCGCGCCCTCGGCGTCGTCGCCGATCACCGACAGCAGCGTGACCCGCGCGCCCAGCGCGGCGGCGTTGGCCGCGGTGTTCGCGGCCCCGCCCGGCGTGTCCACCCGCGCGCCGACGGCGACGATGGGCACCGGGGCCTCGCGGCAGAGCCGGTCGCTCGTGCCCGAGAGGTACGAGTCCAGCATCGCGTCGCCGACCACGAGCACGGAGAGGCGGGAGAAGGTCTCCACGAGATCGGCCAGCGGGCGGCTCACGGCCACGACGTCTCCCGCATGGGCAGCACCATGACCTCGGGGATCACCGTCTCGTCGGGCAGCGCGAGCAGGAAGAGCACGGTCCGCGCGACGGTGGCCGGGTCCTGGAGCAGCCCGGGATCGAGCCGGGGGAAACGGTCGAGCAGGAACGGCGTCCGCATGCCGCCGGCGACGAGCGCGGTCACCTTCACGCCGTGGGCACGGCCCTCGACGTGCAGCGCGTGGCTCAGCCCCAGCAGCCCCCACTTGCTGGCGTGGTACGCGGCGGCGTTGGCCCACGCGCGCTTGGCCGCCGTGGAGACGACGTTGACGATGTGCCCGCGCCGCTGCCCCCGCATGAGCGGGAAGGCCCGTCGCGACATCAGGAAGGGCCCGCGCAGGTTCACGCCGACGATGCGGTCCCAGTCGGCGACGGCGAGCGCCTCGAACGGCACGGTGAGGTCGGTGCCGGCGTTGTTGACCAGCACGTCGAGCCCGCCGAGCCGGGCGACCGCCTCCTGCACGCCGGCCTCGACCGAGGCCTCGTCGGCGACGTCGAGGACGACCGCCGCGGCCTTGCCCCCGTCGCCGCGGATGGTCCCGGCCACGGCCTCGGCGGCGTCGCCGCGGATGTCGGCCACGGCCACCGCCGCGCCGGCGGCCCCCAGGGCGCGCGCGATGGCCTCGCCGAGGCCACGACCGCCGCCGGTGACGAGCGCCGTCCGTCCGCCGAGGGCCGCGCCGCTCATGCCGCCCGCGCCCAGCGCTCGGCGGCGCGCTCGCCGACCTTCGACGCGGCGGCGACGTGCCCGGGCCGGCCGGCCAGCATCCGCGTCTCCACCAGCTCGCACACCAGGTGGATCAGGACGGCGTGCACCTCCTGGATGCGCTGCGTGTCGTCGGCGGGCACGGGCACGGTGACGTCGGCGAGCGCGGCGAGGTCGCCGCCGTCGCCGCCGGTGAGGGCCAGCGTGCGGAGGCCGCGGCGGCGCGCGGCGTGGAAGGCGGCCACCACGTTGCGGGAGCGGCCCGAGGTGCTGATGCCGATGAGCACGTCACCCGGGCGCCCCAGCGCGCTCACCTGGCGCGCGAAGACGTCGTCGTAGCCCACGTCGTTGGCCCACGCCGTCAGCACGGCCGTGTCCGCGGTGAGCGCGACCGCCGGCAGCCCCGGCCGGTCGCCGGCGCGGAACCGCCCCACCAGCTCACCGGCCAGGTGCTGGGCGTCGGCGGCGCTGCCGCCGTTGCCGCAGATCAGGACCTTGCCGTCGGCGGCGAAGCACGCCTCCAGCGCATCGGCCACGTCGAGCAGCGCCGTGCGCAGGCGTCGCCTCGAGGCGTGCAGCGACTCCAGCGCCGCCTCGAAGCCGCGGTCCACCACCGCCAGCTGCGCCAGCTGACCGCGCCGCCGCGGATCGCCGGCCAGGGCCACGTCGTCGTACAGCGCCGCCATGCTGTCGGCGACGCGCTTCCAGGTGAACAGGTCGCCGGCGCGCTTGATGGCCTGCCGGCGGAAGACGTTGACGAGCCGCGGATGGCGGTAGAGGTGGGCGATCCGCTCGGCCATGGCGTCGGGGTCGTCGGGCGGCACCAGGTAGCCCGTCTCGCCGTCGCGCACCGTGAACTTGATGCCGCCGACGTTGGAGCCGATGACCGGGGTGCCGCAGGCCATGGCCTCCACCGGCGTGATGCCGAAGGGCTCGTACCACGGCGTGGTGACGAAGACGTCGGCGGCGCTGTAGTAGTACTTCAGCACCTCGCGTCCCCGCCGGCCGACGAAGAGCACGGCGTCGCGCACGCCCTCGGCCTCGGCCAGCGCCATGAGCCGGCCGATCTCCGGTGTCGCCCGGGGGTCGGGTTCGTCGGACTCGCCGCCGACGACGAGCAGGCGCGCGGCGACCCCGTGGTCGCGGCGCAGGCGCGCGAAGCCGCGGATGACCGTGTCCACGCCCTTGCGGGGCACCAGCCGGCCGAGCTGCAGGATGACCGGCTCGTCCGGCGACAGGCCCAGCGACACGCGCGCCAGGGCCTTGCTGATGGGCCACAGCTCCGCGGGGTCGAAGCCGCCGGGGATGATGGTGATCCGCGCCGGATCGGCGTTGTAGTAGCGGATCAGGTCCTCCTCCTCCTGCGGGCACTCGGCCACGATGTGGTCGGCCTCGGCCACCACCCGGTCCTCGACGGCGAAGCGCTCGTCGGGGAACCGGTCGGCCTCGCGCTGGTGCAGCCGGCGCACGCGCCCCAGCGCGTGGAAGGTCACCACGAAGGGCAGCCCCAGGGCCTGCTTCACGTCGGCCGCCACCAGGCCCGACATCCAGAAGTTGGCGTGCGCGAGCTGGTAGCGGCGGCGCTGCCGCCGGCAGAAGCGGAGCACGCCGGCGGTGAACTCCTCCATGTGGGGCAGCAGCGCCTCCTTGGCCACGAACTCCGCGGGGCCGGCCGGCACGTGGACGATGCGCACCCCGCTCACCCACTCGGCGACCTCGGGCAGTCGCGGGCTGTCGCGCCGCGTGAACACGTCGACCTCGTGGCCGAGCCCGGCGAGGTGCCGGGCCAGCTGGCCCACGTAGACGTTCTGCCCGCCGCTGTCGACGCCGCCCAGGATGGCCAGGGGCGACGCGTGCTCGCTGATCATGGCGATGCGCTCGGTCATGCGATGACTCCGGCGTCGCCGATCGTGCCGTCATCGCGACGCGTGCAATTTTCACAACGCCGACTGTGAATTTCGTTTCTCTGCCGCGACGCGTCGCGGCTATGATGGCCGCCGGCGGGTAGGAAAAACGTTTCCCTCCCGCCGTTGTCATGATGAGCTTCGACTTCAGTCCCGAGGTGCGCCGGGTCGTCCGCATCGAGATCGGCGCCGTGCTCCTCCTCACGCTCTTCACCGGGCTCACCGCGCCCTTCAACGCGCTCATCCTGCGGCGCGAGCTCGGCGCCACGCCGCTGCAGCTCTCGCTGCTCGCCTCGGCCAACGCCGCCTGCCTGCTCCTGTCGCTCGGGCTGGCGCGTCTGGTCGACACGCGGCGGCCCCTGCCCTGGGTCGTGTGGCCGGGCTTCGCGGCGCGCGGGTTGTTCCTGGCGGTGCCGTTCATCGGGTCGGCGTGGCCGTTCGTCGGCGTGCTGGTCGGCGGCACGCTGCTCGGCACCCTCGCCAGCCCCGCCCACAGCACCCTGGTGCAGCGGCTGTACCCGCGCGCCGAGCGCGGCCGCGCCCTCGGCACGGTGCGGGTGACCGGGGCCGTGCTCGCCATCGCGCTGTCGGTGGTCGCCGGGCAGCTGCTGATGCGGGTGAGCTATCGCTGGGTGTTCTTCGCCGCCGCGCTGCTCGGCATGGCCGCGAGCCTCGTGCAGCGGCGGCTGCCCGTGCCGGCCGCCCCCGCCGGCGCGCCCGGCGAGCGACCCGGCCTCGCGCAGGCGTGGGCGACGATCCGCGGCGATGCGCGGTACCGCCGGCTGCTCCTCGCGGCCTCCATCTTCGGCACCGGGATCTGGCTGCAGATGCCGGCCACCCCGTTGCTGATGGCCGACGTCGTCGGCGTGTCGACCGGGCAGCTGGGGCTCTTCTCCGCGGCCGCGGCGGCGACGGCGCTGGTCGGCAACCTCGCGTGGGGCCGCCTGGTGGACCGGCGCTCCAGCGTGCGCGCGCTGCACGTCGTCTACGTGCTCGGCACGCTGACGCCGCTCACCTACTACGCGGTGGCCCGGGCCCCCGGCGCCTCGTGGCTGCTCCTCGGCGGCGCGGTGGCCGAGTCGCTCATGGCGACGGGCCTGGACCTGGTCTGGATGCTCGCCGTGATCGACCTGGCCGGGCCCCGGCGCACGACGCAGTACGCGGCCATCGCCGGCACGCTGGCCGGCGTGCGGGGCGTCGTGGGCCCCCTGCTGGCGGCGCCGCTGATCCACGCCTTCGGCCTGCACGCCGTCTATCTGGTGGCGGCGGGGCTCATGGCGTGCGGCGCGTGGCTGGTCGGACGCGAGGCGCGCGCGCATCAGAACACCCCGCGGTACATCGAGCAGCCTCGGCACACCTCGGGCGGACTCGGCGTGCGCAAGGCGGCCCTGAATCCCTCGTAGGCCTCGCCGCGCCACACCGCGGCGAAGCCGCCGGCGCCGCCGGCGTCGCCGAGGATGGCGCGGTCCTCGCCCATGAGCATGCAGCACGGCTGCACGCGGCCGTCGTGCCGCACGTAGGCCGAGCGCCACGGCCAGTCGCAGCCGGGCTCGCCGGGCGCCGCGGCCGCCGGCGGCTCCTCCAGCGCCGGCAGCCGCAGCGCCACCCCCAGCGAGGCCGCCGCGGCGCGCGCCGCCGCGAAGGCCGCGCGCGCCGGCGCGGCGTCGCCGTCCCACAGCGCCTCGGCGCGCGTGAAGTCGGCGATGGCCGCGTACGCCGCGTCGCCGCCGGTGTCGGCGAAGGAGTGCGAGAGGTTCTGCACGCGGACCCTCGGCACGCCCCACGCCGCGGCCAGCCGCACCACCGCGGGCAGCTCGGCGACGTTGCGCCGCATGGCGACGAAGACGAGGGCCAGCTCGGGCCGGCTCGCGCCGCGGGCGCGCATGACCTCCACGAGGCCGGCGACGTGCCGCCGCACGGTGGCCAAGCGCGCGCCCTCGCGCACGCCCTCGTACGTGGCCGGCGTGGCGCCGTCCAGGGACACGTGCAGCCAGTCGAGGCCGGCGTCGACGAGGCGCTCGGCGATCGCGCGCGTCAGCAGCGTGGCGTTCGTGTTGAACCCCACGCGCACGCCGCGGCGCGCGGCGTGCTCGACCATCGCCGGCAGGTCGGGCGCCATGAGCGGCTCGCCCAGCCCCTGCAGCGTGACCCTGGCCAGGCCGGGCAGCGCGTCCACGATCGCGCGGAAGCGGTCGAGCGACAGGCTCGCCCGCGCGCGGTCGAGCGGCGGCCGGTAGCGCACCAGGCACATGCGGCAGCGCAGGTTGCAGGCGCCGGTGACTTCCACCTGGAGCTCTCGCGGCAGGGGCGGGGCGCTCACGCCGCGGCCTCCAGGGCGCGGGCCGGCGCCGCCGGCAGCGTGGCGAGCGCCGCCACGACGTCGGCGACGCCGAGGCCGAGCAGGCCGGGGTCCGGCCGCGCCGCGTTCGGCTCGCCGCTGCGGCCGGCCCACAGCGCCCGGTGCCACGGCCGGTCGGGTGGCGGTCCCCAGAGCGCCGGCGACACCGGCCCGAACAGCACGACGGACGGCGTGCCGAGGGCCGTGGCCAGGTGCGCCACACCGGTGTCGGCGCACACCACGCGGCCGGCGGCGGCGACGAGCCGGGCGAGCCGCAGCACGTCGCCGCCGGCGAAGATCCCCCGCGCCGGCACGCCCGCGGCGGCGGCCAGCGCGCCCGCCCGCGCCTCCTCGCCCGGGCCCCCCGTCACGACGACCGGGCGGCCCGCGGCCATCTCCGCGCGCGCGACGGCGGCCCAGCGCTCGAGCGGCCACAGGCGCGCGGGCGCGCCGGCGCCGGGATGCACGAGCGTGGCGCCGCGCACGTCGTCCGGCACCGGGCCCGGCGGCGCCGGCAGGGCGAGCCGGGCAGCGTCGGCCGGGATGCCGCTCTCGGCGAGCAGCCGGCACCACCGGCGCACCTCGTGCTCGTCGGCGCGCCAGGCGGGACCGCCGGCGCTCTCCGGGACCGCGGCGGTGGCGAAGGCCACGAGCCGCCTCGGGCGGAGCGCGAGCAGGACGCGGTGGCTCTCCGGCCCGCGCCCGTGGAGGTTCACGGCGACGTCCGGGCGTCCGGCGAGCCGGAGCGGGGCGAGCGGCGCCGCCGGCAGCACCGCGTCGACGGCGCCCGTCAGCCGCGCCAGCGGCGCCAGCGGCGCCGGCAGCGCGAGCACGCGGCGGTGGCCGGGGAAGGCCGCCGCCAGCGCGCGGAGCGCCGGCACCGCGGTGAGGAGGTCGCCCAGCCCCAGGGCGCGCAGGACGAGGAGCGACGGCCGGCTCACCGCGCGACCTCCGCGAGCAGCGCGTCCCAGTCGGCGAGGAAGCGGTCCAGCCCGTACCGCGCCAGCGCCGCCGCCCGCGCCGCCTTGCCCATGAGCCGCGCCTGCTCGGGATCCTCCACGAGGCGCGCGGCGGCGTCGAGCAGCGTGTCGACGCGCGTGGAGAGGACTCCCGCCTCCGGCGGGACGGCCTCGACGACCTCGGTCGTGGCCAGCGCCACCACGGGCATGCCCAGGTGCATGGCCTCCAGCAGCGCGAGCCCGAGCGAGGTCCAGCGGATGGGGTGCACGTACACGCGGCGGCGGGCCATGGCCTCGTGCAGCCGCGCCTGCGGCAGATCCTCGATGCCGCCGAGCTCCGCGGCCTCCATGCCGAAGAGGTCCACGGGCACGCGCCCGGCCAGGCGCGGCAGCAGGTCGGTGCCGGTGACGCGGCCCCGCCGCCGCGGCTCGTTGATCACGACGGCCACGCGAGCCAGCGCGCCCGTGTAGCGGTAGCCGGGATCCACGATGCCGTGCTCGATCACGCGCACGGGCGTCGTGCCGGCGTCCCAGAAGAGCGCGTTGAAGTGGGTGACGTGGACGAGGGTCAGGTCGGGGCGGTCGGCGGCGGCGTGCCGCATGTCCGCGATCCGGCCCTGGGGCGCGTTGTGCTCGACGTAGACGGCCGGCACGTCGCGGCCGGGCCGCCGGCCGCCGAGCCACTGCTCGGCCAGGCCATCCAGCTCGCACGGCCGCTGCAGGATCACGACGTCCACCGGCTCGCGCGCCATGCGCTCGGGGCCGATCTCCACCGCGCGCTCGGGCCAGCGGTAGGTCCGCGCCCGGCCGCGGCCGTCGGCGCTCCGGTCCGGCAGCGTCGGGATCAGGTACTCGTGCCGGCCGTGCACGAACGCCGTCGTCCACGCCCCGTGCACGTGCCAGATCAGGATCCTCACGGCCGCGCTCCCAGCACCAGGTCGACGGCGGCGGCGAGATCCGGCGCCACCTCCGGCGCGGCGACGACCTCCTCCGGCCGCGTGACCGCGTTGGGCACCAGGATCGCCCGCGCCCCGGCCGCGCGCGCCGCCGCCACGTCGGCGCCGGTGTCGCCGATGAGCACGCACTCGGCGGGCATCACGCCGAGCGCCGCCGCGGCGCGCTCCACGAGGCCCGGCGCCGGCTTGCGGCAGCCGCAGCCGTCCTCCGGCGCGTGCGGGCACACGAGCCACGGGCCCAGCGGGCCCAGCAGCGCCTCGACGCGCCGGTTCACCGCCTCCACCTGCTCGGCGCTGAGCAGTCCGCGCCCCACGCCGCTCTGGTTGGTGACCACGGCGAGCCGGATGCCCGCGGCGCGCAGCCGGTCGAGCGCCTGGCGCGCGCCGGGCACGCCGTCGACGCGGCCGGGATCGCCGTTGTACGGGACGTCGAGCACGAGCGTGCCGTCGCGGTCGAGCAGCACCGCGCGCGGGCGCGGCGGCACGCGACGCGGACCCGCCCCGTCGCCGCCGGCGGCCGCGACCGCCGGCGCCGCGGCCAGGCGCTCGGCGGGCCGAGGGCGCGCGCCGTCGGCCAGCACGCGCCCCCAGCCGAGCAGCCACCACGACGAGGCGGCCAGCGGCAGCACCGCGCTGGTGAGCGCCATCGTCACGATCTCGTCGCGCGTGCGCGGCCCCGGCGCGATGCGCGCCCACGCGAGCTCGGCGGTGCCGGCGAGCCAGCCGAGCGCGGCGGCCAGCGCCAGGCGCCGGCGCCCCGCGGCGAGCGCGGCCGCCGCGCCGAGGGCCGCCGCGGCGACGGCCAGGTGACGGCCCCGCCGCCCGCGCGGCGCCCCCGCGCGCTGCCGCCAGCCGGGACCGTGCAGGGCGTGCATCAGCGCGTCGTCGGCGTTGCCCGCCTGCAGCCGCACGCTCACCCAGCGGTCGGCGGCGCGCACGGGATGCGTCACCGCCCGGCGCCCGGCGACGATGCGCCAGCCGGCGCCGATCAGCCGCAGGCCGAGATCGGCGTCCTCCCGGTAGGCCCGCCGGAAGCGCTCGTCGAAGCCGCCGATCTCGCCGAGCGCGTCGCGCCGGAACGCCATGTCCGCCGTCGCCCAGCGCGCCCGCTCCAGGGCGTGGACGTTGCGCTCCCAGTCCGTGGGGCGCCGTCCGGCCGGCAGCGGCACGCGCAGGCGTCCCTGGCTGGCGGCCACGTCCGGCGGCAGCCCGCGCAGGTCCTCGGCCAGGCGGGCCCGCCAGTCGGCGTCCGGGACGACGTCGTCGTCGAGGAACGCCACCCAGGGCGCCGCCGCCGCGCGCCAGCCGACGTTGCGCGCCGCCGCCGGGCCGGCCGCGCCCGCGCGCAGCACCGCCAGCCGCGGGGCCAGCGCCGGCGGCGGGCCGTCGGGCAGCAGCGGCGTCGCGGCGTCGCGGCGATCGTCGACGAGCAGGACGCGGCCGGGCAGCGGCCCCTCGCCGTCCGCGAGGGCGGCCAGCAGCGCGCCCAGCGACGGGCGGCCCAGCGTCGGCACCACGACGTCGAACGGCGGCGCCGTCATCGCCGGCTCCGGCCCCGCGCGGCGGGGCGGCGCAGCAGCCACGGGCCCATGGCGAGGGCGTCCACCGGAGCCGAGCCGAAGCACTCGAGCGCGTCGCGCGGGTCGTCCACCATCGGGCGTCCCGCGGTGTTGAGGCTCGTGTTGATGACGACGGGCACGCCGGTGCGGCGCTCGACGCCGGCGAGCACGCGCGCCACCAGCGGCTCCTCGGCGGGATCGACGGTCTGCACGCGCGCGGTGCCGTCGACGTGCACCGCGGCCCGGATGCGCGAGGCCCAGCCGGACCGCACGCGATGGGTGAACAGCATGTACGGGCTCGGGATCGGTCCGTCGAAGATCTCCGCGGCCCGGCCGAGCAGGACCATCGGCGCCACCGGCCGGAACTGCTCGCGTCCCTTGATGTCGTTGAGCCGGCCCAGGTTGGCGGGATCGGCGGCGCTGGCGAGCAGGCTGCGGTGGCCCAGCGCGCGCGGTCCCCACTCGCTGCGGCCCTGGAACCACGCCACGACGGCGTTGGCGGCGACCAGATCGGCGACGGCCTCGGCGATGTCGGGCGGACGCTCGTAGTCCACGGCCGCGGCGTCCAGCCAGCCGCGCAGCTCGTCGTCCGACCAGCCGCGCCCGAGCGCGGCCGTGGTCATGGACGCGACGGGATCGCCCAGGCGCTGGGCCACCCACAGCGCCGCGCCGAGCGCGGTGCCGGCATCACCGGCCGCGGGCTGCACCCACACGCGGCGGAAGGGTCCGTGCTCGGCCAGGTACGAGTTCGCCACGCAGTTCAGCGCGACGCCGCCGGCCATGGTGAGCGCGGCGTCGCCCGTCTGCTCGTGCAGCCAGCGGGCGAGGTCCAGCAGCACTTCCTGCAGGCGGGCCTGGACGCTGGCGGCGAGGTCGGCGTGCTCGGGCCGCCACGCGCCGTGGGCCACCGGCGGCGCCAGCGCGCTCCAGTCGATCGGCGCCACCGTGAAGCCGCCGTCGGCGTGAATGCGGACGCGCTCGCGAAGCACGGGCAGGAAGCGCGGCCGGCCGTAGGAGGCCAGGGCCATCACCTTGTACTCGTCCGAGGCGCGCGTGAACCCCAGGTGCGCGGTGACGCTCTCGTACATGAGCCCGAGCGAGTGCGGCAGCGATCGGGTGGCCAGGACCTTCAGCTCCCCCTCGACGGCACGGCCGGCCAGGTACGACGTCCGCTCGCCCCGGCCGTCCAGCACGATCACGCTGGAGGTCGAGAACGGGGCCGCCAGGTAGGCGGAGGCGGCGTGCGCGACGTGGTGGGGCACGAAGCGCACGCGCCCGGGATCCAGGCCCGGCAGCGCCGTGGCCAGGAAGAGCGGCGCCCGCCGGGCGTAGAGGGTCCTGAGACCCTCCCAGCCCTCGGCGGTGAGATCCTCGCCCGGCGGCGTCGCCAGTCCCGGGTCGTAGGAGTAGCCGACGGCGTCGATGTCGCCCGGCCTCAGCCCGGCGTGGGCCAGGCACCACCGCGCCGCCTGCTCCGGCAGCTCCCACGTCGAGAACGGCACCGGGATCTTGCCGTGCTTGCGCCGCGTGAACCGCTCCTCCTCCGCCGCGGCGACCGTCACGCCGTCCACGACGAGCGCGGCCGCGGGATCGTGGAAGACCGCATTCACACCGAGCACTCGCATCGGCACCTCCCATCGCCCGCGTGTCTCGCGGTGCGACACGAGCGCCGCCGGTGCGAGCGTCATGCCACTGACGGCACCGCCTCACGGAGGCGTGGAACTTGCTCGCTCGACCCGCGGTGAACATGCGCTCGCGCCCGGCCGCGGCCACCTCCGGCGTCCGGCTGAACTGGGGCTGCGGCCCCGCGCCGGCCCCCGGCTGGATCAACTCCGACCGCCGCGACCTTCCCGGCGTCGACGTGCGGGCCGACATCCGCGACGGTCTGCCCGTCGAGGACGACACCTTCGATTACGTCGTGGCCATCCACGTCCTGCAGGACCTGCCGTACGCCGAGCTCGTGCCGGCCCTGCGCGAGTTGCGGCGCGTGCTCAGACCCGGCGGCGTCCTGCGTCTCGGCCTGCCGGATCTCGACCGCGCGGTCCGCGCCTACCTGCGCGGCGATCGCGGTTACTTTTACATCCACGACGACGAGGTCCGGAGCCTGGGCGGCAAGCTCGCCGTGCAGATCGCGTGGTACGGCTCCGTGCGGACGCCCTTCACCGCCGACTTCATCGAGGAGCTGCTCGCCGCGGCGGGATTCTCGACGGTGGCGCATTGTAAATACCGGCACACCGCGAGCCGCTGGCCGGCGATCGTCGAGCTCGACAACCGCCGGCGGGAGAGCCTGTTCGTGGAGGCGGTGAAGTAGTGGCGCCGCTGCTGGCGATCTCGCCGCACCTGGACGACGCCGTCTTCGGCGCCGGCGAGCGGATCGCCGCGCATCCGCAGGCGATGGTGGTGACGGTCTTCGCGGGACGGCCGCCGGCGGGGACGCCGCTGACCCCGTGGGACCGCGACGCCGGCTTCGACGACGCCGACGACGTCATCGGCGCGCGCCGCGAGGAGGACCGCACCGCCCTGCGCGCGCTCGGCGCGCGGCCGGTGTGGCTCGACTTCCGCGATGCGCAGTATGGCCCGACGCCGGCCGTCGAGGCCGTGGCCGACGTCGTCGAGGCCGCCGTCGTGGCCAGCGGCGCGCCCACCGTGCTGGCCCCGCTCGGCCTCTTCCACGGCGACCATCACCTCACGCACGCGGCGGCCCTGGCCGTGGCCCGGCGCCGGCCGCGGCTCACGTGGCTGCTCTACGAGGAGCCGATGTACCGGCTCGTGCCGGGGCTCGTCGACGCGCGGCTGGCCGGCCTGGGCAGGGCCGGCCTGCGGCCGCGCCCCTGCCCGGCGCTCGCCCGCAGCGACGACCGGCGCGCGGCGAAGCGGCGCGCGGTCGCCGCCTATCGCTCGCAGCTCCGGGCGCTCGCCACCCCGGGCCGGCCGGGCTGGGCCGATGCACTGGCGCCCGAGCGTTGCTGGCGTGTGACGCCGCGATGACGGCCGAGGTGGCCGTCGTCGTCCTCACGCACGACCGGGCCGCCGAGCTGCTGCGCTCGCTCGAGCGGCTGCGCGCGCTGCCGGAGCGCCCGCGGGTCGTCGTGGTCGACAACGGCTCGTCGGACGGCACCGCCGCGCTGGTGGCCGCGCGCCACGCCGAGGTGGAGGTGATCGCGCTGCCCGACAACCGCGGCGCCGCCGGCCGCAATGCCGGCGTGCGGCGCGTGGAGGCCCCGTACGTCGCCTTCTGCGACGACGACACGTGGTGGGCGCCCGGCTCGCTGGCGCGCGGGGCCGCGCTGCTGGCCCGCCACCACCGGCTGGCGCTGCTGACCGGCCGCGTGCTCGTGGGTCGCGAGGAGCGCCTCGACCGGACGTGCGCGGCGATGGCGCGCAGCCCGCTGCCGCGCGCGCCCGACCTGCCCGGGCCGTCGGTGCTCGGCTTCCTGGCCGCGGCCACCATGGTCCGCCGCGACGTCTTCCTCGCCGCTGGCGGCTTCGAGCCGGGGTTCTTCCTGGGCGGAGAGGAATGGCTGCTGGCGATCGACCTGGCGCGGGCCGGCTGGGGGCTGGCCTACGTGGACGACGTCGTCGTGCACCACGCGCCGTCGCGCCGGCGCGACGGCGCGGGCCGCCGCGCGCTGCTGGTGCGCAACGCGCTCTGGTGCGCGTGGATGCGGCGGCCGCTCGGCACCGCGCTGCGGCAGACGGCGGCGGCGGTCGCCGCGGCGCCGCGCGATCCGGCGGTCGTGCGCGGCGTGCTGGGCGCGCTCGGCGGTCTGGGCTGGGCCCTGAACCGCCGCCGCGTCGTGCCGCCGTGGCTCGAGGCCCAGCTCCGGCGCCTGGACCCGCCGATCGCGCCGCTCGCGCGCGGCCGCCGCGCGCCGGCGGCGGCGCGCCTCGGCGCTCAGGTCACGCCGGCGGTACGGCCGCCCTCCGGATAGCGCAGCCGGGCCACGACGCCGCCGGCGCCGGCGAGGGCGGCGTGCCGCTCCACCGTCGTCACGTGGCCGCCCGCGGCCACCACGCGCTCGACCATCGCCTCGCCCAGCTCCGCCGCGCGCGTGGGCCGGCCGCAGAACAGGCACGCGAACCGGAACTCCCGCTGGAGCGCGCCGCACGCGGCGCACACGGCGCCGGCCTCGCGGAAGCTCTCCAGGACGTAGAGGTGCCGGACCGCGCCGCGATTCACGGCCTCGAGCGTCCGGTCCAGTCCCGCGACGGCGACCACGCCGTCGCCCGCCTCGTCGAGCGCCGCGTCGACGTCGCCCTCCTCGCGCTGCGTCTCCGCCCGCGCCAGCAGGTCCGCGGCGCGACGGGCCAGCACGGGCCCGGGCTCCCAGCGCGTGCCCGCGATGACGCCCACCACCCAGCCGGCCAGGCGCTCGGGCAGCTGGCGGCGCAGGGCGCTGACGGCACGCGGCTCGCCCGCCAGCACGATGCGCCCGGCCTCGCGGCCGGCCCCCCAGCCGGCGATGGCCTCGGCCACGGCCTGGTGGTGCTGCTCGCGGTGGGCCTCGATGTGCCGCTGGTAGCGCGACTGCGCGAGCCCGGCCCAGCCGCCGGCGGCGTGGCGCCCTTCCACGCGGCCCTCGAGCACGACGTCGCTCTCCGGGCCCTCCGTGTTCAGGGGGATCAGCCGCGCCGCGGTGCCGTCCACGAACACGACGAGCGCGTCGGGCAGGGCCTCGGCGGCGCGCGCCAGCGGACGCAGGAACGGGCGCGGCTCCACGACGAAGGTGTCCTCGAAGGCCACCCGCACGGGCAGGATCTCGCGCAGCCCCGCCGCCTCGCAGGCGAAGAGCGCCACCCCGCTGGCCTCCTCGTGGACGGTGCGGTCCACGAGCCCGCGGCCCTGCGCCTCGATCCAGTCGAGGTCCGCGGCGGCGGCCGCGCGCGCCTCGCGGGCCTCGCGCAGGCGCTGCTTGAGGAACACGCGGACGCGCTCGCGCTGGTGCTCGTCGACCCAGCGCGTGTTGAGGTAGACGCTCACCACCGGCGTGGCCACGGGCTCCCAGCGGGCGAGCCCCGCCAGGGGCACGCGCAGGTCCATCACGGCTCGAGCGGCGTCTCGCTGTCCGGCGCGAGCAGCCGCTTGGCCACGTAGTACTTCTTGGGCCGTCGCCGCTGCGCGCGCCCGTGCTCCCGGTCGCGCGCCATCCGGCGCTCCAGGGCCTCGAACGCCGCGTCGAACGCGGCGCGCGCGCTGGCGGCGAGCTCGTTGACGTGCAGCGTGGGCCGCCGCGGGAGCTCGAGCGACAGCGCGCAGCGCGTGTCCACGCCGCCCTTGGGGCCGTTCTCGTCGACGAAACCGATCCGCGCGCTCACCGGGCGGACGCGATGGCGGCGCGCGAGGCCGTCCAGCCGCGAGGCGACGAGCTCCCGCAGCGCGACGTCGTGATTGGCGCCCTCGATCGTGATGATCATTGGCGGTGTCGGGAGCAACGCATGTGCCACCGGGCGCCGGGTCGCCGCGCGGCCGGCCCGCGGGCGGCCGGAGCGCAGGTCAGGCGCCGCGGCGCTCCCGGTGGTCGTGCTCCTCGAGCATCCGCGCGGCGGCGCCGCCGCGCTGGCGGCTCATGGCGACGAGGGCGGGCGTCGCCTGGCGCAGCGCCTCGTCGCTGGACGGATACGCCGTCCACTCGCTCTCCCAGCTGCTGGCCACGACGGCGCCGCTCGAGGGATCCACGATCTCCCAGCACCAGAGGGGCGGATCGGGCAGCAGGCGGGCGTGGGCGATCAATCGCACGGGACGGGCCTTCACCATACGCCGGGAACTCCGGGCTCGAGGCGGCGAGCCGCTACGAGTCTGTCAGCCGGACGCGCCGACCGCCAGCCGGGAAATCATTTTCCTGGGTAAAAGATTGCGCGTCGCTGCCCAGCGTCATTGTGGACAGCCGTGGATTTGTGGATACCGGTCAGCGTATGCGGAATCGGCGGACGCCGTAGGGGCCCAGCTCCGCGGCGAGGCGTCCGCCGTCGAGCGGGACGGCACGCCCCTCGTCGAGGTCGGTCGCCTCGCGAGCCGGCTCGCCGAGCGTCCACGTCACGCGCGCCGGCGCCTCGCGCGTGTTGTAGGCGAAGAGATAGCGGCTGCCGTCGGGGCCGCGCTTGCCGAGCGTCCGGACGGCGCCCTCCCGCGAGTCCGCCGTGGCCACGCTCACCGTGGGCGCCAGCAGGACGGGCTCGAGCGCCTTGATCTCGCGGGTGACCCGCACCAGGTCGCGCCAGTGCCCCTCGCGCTCCTTCCGGTCCTTCACCCAGGCGAGGGCGCGGTTGCCGAAGGACCAGTAGAAGAGGCCCTGCGCGCCCTCGACGATGGCCATCCAGCTCATCGCGCGGAGCTCCTCGTAGGTGGGCCAGCCCGCCGCGCCGGTGAGGGGGAAGAACTGCAGCACCATCCACACCGGGCGGCTGCCCTGCACCGCGTCCTGGCCCATGCGCGTCCACTGTCCGACCATGGCCAGGTCATTGCCCTGGTTGCGCGGCCGGGTGATCGGATACGGGTCCAGGCCGATGACGTCCACGGCGTCGCGCCACAGGGGGGCCTGCTCCTCCCAGCCATTGCCGAGCACCGCGTAGGTGACGGTGCCGGGGGCGGCGCCGGCGAGGGCGCGGTACTGGCGGAACACCCTGGGGACGGCCTCCGCCGGCCGCTCGTCGGCGGTGTAGAAGCCGGCCAGGCCCGGATGGCCCGAGAGCGTCCTCGCCACCCAGCGGTTGAGCGCCTGCTCGCCCTGACGCGCCGCCGGGTACGGGATCTTCGCGTACAGGGGATCGTCGGCGTGGTAGAAGTTGACGGTCTGCAGGTAGTAGATCCCCCGGCGGTGCAGGTCGTCCAGGTACGCGTGCAGCGCGGGGATCGGTGCGGCGCCGAGCCAGTAGTTGATGAGCATGTTCACGGGCGCCTCGGCGATGCGCTCGTTGCCCCAGCCGTCGTGGCCTCGCGCGTAGAATGCCGGGGACTCCGAGTAGCCGCTCGTGTTGTAGAGCCCGAGCACGAAGCTCGGGCGGCCGCCGAGGTGGGCGACGTTGCGCTCGTCGTACCACACGGTGAAGCGCTCGCGCGCCCGGGCCGGCGTCTTCACGACGCGGTACTCCGGCGCGCCGAACAGCACCTCGCCGCCCTTGTCGATCAGCCGGGCGCGCAGCGTGTACGCGCCGGCGCCGGGCGGGCCCGCGTCCAGCTCGGCCACCCGGCGGCCCGGCGCCGCCGGGTACTCCCGCGAGGCCCGCGTGGCGCCGCCGTCGTCGACCAGGCTCACCTGCACGCGGGCGTCCGGCCTGCCCGCCACCGCCCGCTCGTCCACGGTGACGGCCAGCCGGACGGTCTGGGGACGGTCGTCGAAGAGCATGCCGCGGAAGTTGGGGTAGAGCAGGAAGGCGTCCAGCGCCGGCCGGCCCACGGCCAGGAGGGTGACGTCGTCGAACCAGGCCGTCCCGTCGGGCAGCCCGTAGGCCTCCGCCCGCACGCGATAGGCGCCGGGCTCCACGACGGCGATCATCGGCTGGCGGACGGGGCGCCAGGCCGTCGTCCCCCGGATCACGTCGGTGCACTTCCACCACCGGATGCGCGGCCGGCCGTCCAGGCACAGCCTCACGCCGCTGCGCGCGCGCTCGGCGCCGAGGTTCTCGGTGCGCACCCAGCCCTCCAGCGTGTAGAAGCCTGCGCCGAGCGTGACCGTCTGCTCGGCGCCGGGAATCTTGTCGCCGGGCGCGAGCCCGGACAGCCGCAGGCTGGCCGCCCCACCGTGGGCCGCGCCGTCCACGGTGAACGCCCCCGGCTTCACCCCCAGGTTCCAGCCCGCCGGCGCGCCGTCCGGACCGCGCGCCTCGAAGCCGGGGTTCTCGAGCAGGTTGGGCCCGGCGGCGTCGCGCTCGGGCAGCGCGAGGAGGCCGCCGGCCACCTGGGCGAACGCCGCCGCCGCGGCGGCGGCGACGAGGACGAGGGCCAGGACGAGGCGGATCACGCGCCGTCGGCGGCCGGCCGGGGGGAGGGTCCGAGCGGGCCCAGGGTGGCCGCCGGCCGCGACGGCTGGACCGCCGGCGTCGGCGTCGCCACGGCGGGCACGGGCGCGACCGCGGCGTCGCGCTCGCGCAGGACGGCCAGGCGCTCCATCGCGATCGACAGGAACACGGCGAGCCAGAACCGCTTCTCGTACTGGGCGCTGATGAAGGTGCCGGCGACCAGGAAGCCGACGAGCCCGCTGCGCAGGCCCTCCGCCCACGCCGCCATCTCGCGCGCCGGTCCCCCGTAGGCGGCGCCGGCGACGGCGCGGCGCAGGCTGCGGAACACCGAGGCGGCCAGCAGCAGGAAGACGACGAGCACCGGCAGGCCGGCCTCCGCCGCCAGCTCCAGCCACGTGTTGTGGGCGATGAAGTTGGCGTCGAGGCCCGAGTACGCGGCGCTGAGCGCCTTGAAGTTGTACGGGCCCACCCCGGTGAGCGGCGCGTCGGTGATCATGCGCAGCGCCCCCCACAGCAGGGCCATGTGGGCGCGGTTGGACGCCTCCAGGCCCGTGGTCTCGTGGTCGTCGCCCGTGAGCGTGGCCAGCGCCCGCTCGCCGAGCGTGGTCGGCAGGGCGGCGAGGATGAGGGCCGCCACGACGGCGAGCGCGGCGACGGGGCCGCGGCGCCGGTGGACGAACACCGTGCCCGCCACCAGCAGCCCGAGGAAGCCCCCGCGTGAGGACGTCAAGAACAGGCTCGCCGTGACCGTCAGCGCCACCGCGAGCCAGAAGCGGCGGCGGCCCGGCGTCGGCTGCGCGGAGGCGATCGCCAGGGCCAGGGGCAGCACCAGGACCAGGTTCGCGGCCAGGTAGTTGGGCTCGTAGAGGCCCACGCCCATGCGCCCGTCGAAGCGCAGCATCTGGCGGACCGCGTAGGGAAACGTGACGGCCAGGCTCAGGGCCATGGCGTAGACGACGCGGCGGAGGTCCTCGTGCGTGCGCACGGTCACCAGCACGAACGGCATGAAGAGGAGCAAGGAGACGTAGCGGGCGACGGCGATGAACCCCGTGCCCGAGAGGATACCGGCCAGGACGATGCCGCCCACCAGGCCCAGGAAGAGGCGGGCCTGCCTCGAGGACAGCACCCCTTCCGGCGCGGCGCCGCCGGCGATGCGCAGCACGGCCCAGCCGAAGCCGAGCAGCCCCAGCGCCTTGATCGCGGTGAAGTCCGGGATGATGCCCAGCAGGCTGGGGGCGATATAGAGGTAGGGATGATGCTCGAAGGGCATCACGAAGATCAGCAGCAGCAGGAGCGGCATGGCCCCCGAGAGCGGCAAGAGGCGTACCCCCCGGGCTCCCCGCCGCTAACCGCCCGATTTCACGGCCGTGAGGTGACGCCGCGGTGAAGCCGAGTACTCGATCGGGCGACGTCGTTGCAGGCAACCGGGACCGGTGGCGCCGGCCCCGGGCCCGGGCCCCGGCGGCCGGCGCCACCGCGCCTCACGCCGTGTCGGCGTGCGTTCGCGTCCGCACGCTGGATCGCAGGCTGGCGCGAGGCAGCGGGCGCCCCGGCCCGCCGACGCCGGCGAGCGGCGCCGTCGCCGGCGCACGCCCGATGAGCGGCTCATGGCCGGCGGCGGCGAGCTCGCCGGCGCGCGCGTCGACGATGACGCTGCGGCTTCCCCACCGCCCGGCGGCGTCCACCGCCCGGACCGTCAGCGCTTGACGGGGCCCCCGCAGCGGCGCCACGCGGAACTCGTACAGGTCGGCGACGCTCTCCCAGGCGCCGACCAGGCCGCCGTCGAGATGGAGGCTCAGGCGCAGGGGCGCCTGGCCTCCGGCGACGCTGACGGTCACGGCCAGCGCCGCCTCCTCGCCGGTCTCCATGCGCGTGGCGAGGGCCACCTCCAGCGCCACCGTCAGTTCCTCACCGTCACCGACACCGTCTCGGCGCCGGTGCGGCCCGCCGAGTCGCGCGCCGTGACCTGCAGCGTTCGCACGCCGTTCGCCACCCGCCGCGTGTCCCACGCCATCGAGACGGGGCCGCGGCTGGCCGTGTTCAGCCTTGCCACCTCGACGCCGTTCGCGATGAGCGTGTAGCTGTTCGACGTGCTGGTCGTCCCTTCCAGCCACACCACGACCCAGCCGGTTCCACTCACGACGGCGCCCTCCCTGGGCGCCGTCACGAAAACGGACAGCGTGCCGGCCGTGTTCGAGACGGTCACCGCGCGCGTGGCCGTCGCCGTCCGCCCGGCGGCGTCCCGGACCGTCACCGCGAGCGTGTGGCCGCCGTTGGCGGCGCCGGTGGTGTTCCAGGAAAACGTGGGGCCGCTGCCGGCGATGGCGGCGCCGTCGACGGTCAGCGTGTAGGTGTACGGGGCCGTCCCGCCGCTCGCGCTGACGGTCACCGACGCGGTGCCCGACAGCGTGGCGCCGGCGGCAGGCGCGGTGAACGTCGCCGCCGGGCCGCCCGGCGTGGGGCTACTCGTTCCGCCGGCGTTGGCGACGTTGATGCTCACCGAGGCGGTGCCGGTCTTGCCGGCGGAGTCACGCGCGCTCGCCAGCAGCGTCTGCGTGCCGTTGGGCACGCGGCGCGTGTCCCAGGCCAGGGAGACCGGTCCGCGGCTCGACGTGGCCGTCCGGGCGACCTCCACGCCGCCCACGCTGAGCGTGTACGTGTTCGAGGTGCTGGTCGTGCCGCCGAGCCAGAGGACGGCCCAGCCGGTGCCGCTGACGGTGGTGCCGGGCTTCGGCGCCGTCATGGCCAGATCCAGCGTCCCCGGCGACGCCGGGGGCGTGGTGGGCGGCGTCGTGGACGAGTTGGAGACGGTCACCGCCCGGCTGGCCGTCGCGCTCCGGCCCGCGCCGTCGGTCACCGTCGCGGTCAGCGTGTGGCCGCCATTCGCGGTGGTGGCGGTGTTCCACGAGAAGGCGTTGTTCGTTCCCGTGTACACGGTGGCGCCGTCGACGGCGAGCCGGAACGTGTACGGCGTCGTGCCCCCGCTGGCGGCCATGCTGACCGTCGTCGTCCCGCCGACGGTGGCCCCGGAGGCCGGGTTGCTGAACGACACGCTCGGGGCCGTCGAGGCGGGCGGGACCGGCGTGCCGCCGCCCGAGCCGGAGCCGCCGCTGCCGATGACGTAGACGTGCGCCTGGTAGGGGCCGAACGAGTCCGTGAAGCTGCTGCCGCTGGCGCTCAGGCTGCGGTTCTCGGCGTTCACGCTCACGGTGCCCGGCGCGGTGTTCCACGTGAAGGTCGCCGTCTGGGTGCTGTTCGTGTAGTTGTAGGCGAACACGTAGCCCCGGCCGCCGGCGAGCTTCACCTTCGTCCTGATCGCCGAGGGGTTGGAGTTGCCGCGCAGGGCGCCCGGCGCGTCGTCGGCGAGCAGGACGGGCTCCAGGTCGGCCAGCTCGCTCACGACGGCCTTGAGGTCGGCCATGCGCGCCTGCTGGAAGGCGCACCAGCTGCCGGCGGTGGGACAGGTCGACGTCGTGTTCAGGGCGCCGAGTCCGTTGCCCACCGACCACCACCAGAGCCCCCTGGCGCCCTCCACGATGGCCATGTAGGCGTGGCCGCGCATCTCGGCCCGGGTGGGCCACCGGCCCAGCGACGTCGCGCGGAAGAACTGCAGCACGGTCATGAAGGGCCGCGCGTTCTTCACCACGTCGCGCGTGAGCGCCGTCCAGTCCGCCACCCGCTTGTGATCGTAGCCGCCGGCGGGCTCGGCGCTGTACAGGGGATAGGGGTCGGTCGACAGCATGTCGGCGGCCTCGCGCCACATCGCGAGGTCGGGATGCCCGAAGAGGGCCGCGAACGTCATGCTGTCGGGGTCGAGGGCCCGCAGGCGCTTGTACTGCTCGAAGACGCCGTTCATCTGGTCGGGCCGGCACTCGTCGGCGGTGTAGTACCCGCCGTTGCCGGCGTGCGAGCCGATCGCGCGGACGTAGCTGTCCGAGCCGTGGATCAGCAAGTCCGTGCCGGCCGGGTACTTGTCGAAGCAGTTGCCGTTCTGCAGGTACATGACGCCGCGCTTCTGGAGGTTGCTCATCAGCGCGTTCATGGCGTCGGCCGGCGCGGCGCCCATCCAGTAGTTCATGTAGAAGTTGATGCGCAGGCCGTCGAGCCGGCGCGGGCCGCTCGGCGACCAGATCTGCTGCTCCCAGAACGCGTCGGTCGACCCGTAGCCCCCGCCCGAATCGTAGACGCCGAGCACGAACCGCGGGCGGCCCTTGATCAGCACGCGGTTCTTCTCGTCGTAGGCGATGTTCATCGACTGCCGGGCCGCGGCCGGCACCTTCGACACCCGGTAGGCCGGGTACGTGTAGGCCGGGCTCGTGTTGACGCTGAACTCCACCAGGTAGGCGACGCCGGGGGTGAGGCCGAAGCCGTCGAGGGTGGCCACGAAGTGCGCGGCCCCCGGGAACGTGCGCGTGGACACCACGCGGCCCGTCGCCTCCTCCTTGACCCGGGCCGTCACCATCAGGAGCGCCGGGTCGCCGCCGGAGGGATGCGTCACCGTGACGTCGAACTTCATCGTCTGCGACTGGTCGTCGAACAGCATGCCCCGGAAGTTGGGGTAGAGCATGTAGACGTTGACGGGCTCCGGCAGCACCTGCTCGAGCTTCACGTCGTCGAACCACGCGGTGCCGCTCGGGCCCGAGTAGTTCTCGAGCTTGAGCGTCACCGTGGTGTCCTGCGGGACGACGAGGTTCTTCAGCTGGTAGAGCGTCCAGTCCCGCGTGCCGTTGATGGGGTCCGTCGTCCACCAGCTGCCGATGGCGGGCCTGAGATCGAGCTGCAGCCGCAGTCCGCCGGACGCGCCGAGCTGCGTGCGCACCCAGGCGCTGAAGTTGTAGACGCCCTTCTTGACGCGCACGCTCTGCGTCGCCGACGGCGCCCCCGTCCCCCAGCGGTAGCTGAACGTTCCGGAGTGTCTGACGAGCTGGTCCACGGCCCAGGCCCCGCCGCCGCTCCAGCTGGCGGGCAGCGATCCGCTGTGCGACTCGAAGCCGCCGTTGAGGGCGAGGTTCGGGCTCAACCTGGCGGGGGGCAGGTTCGTGAGCCCGCCGGCCACCAGGTTCGTTTGCGCGTGGGCGGGGAGCGAGCCTCCCAGGAGCGCGACCACGGCGAGGACCATCGTCTTCAGACTCCGCATCAGTCCACCTCCGCTTGTCCGAGAGAGTTCGGCTGCAAGGGTTACAGCGGTGTGCAACGCTTGGCCGGCGGGTGGGCAAGGCAATTCACACACCAAGGTGGTCCGACGGAGATATGTGGCTGGATCGGCAGTCGTTGAAGTTTTTACTCTGGCGAGCGCTCGCGGGCGTCTGGCCCTGTGCGTGACACCGTGACAGGTCGGCGACAGGTGGGCGACGGCGGCCCACGCACGCCCGGCCGCCGCGCGGCGCCGGGCACGGGGCGCACTGCCGGCGCCGACGACACGTCCGGCGCGGCGTCGTCGCGATCGGGGTCCGTCGCAGCCTCGGCGCGCCGCGGCGGGCGGCCCGCGGGCTCGACGCGCGCGCCGCCGGCGCGGGGCGGCGGCGCGGGCTGCACGCGCGGCGGCCAGGATGTGCACGGCGTTACCCGCCGCGCTCCACGAGACCGCCCACCGGACGGCGCGCGCGCCGGGGGAGGCGCGCGAGGAATTATCGGTTTCGTCGCGCCCGGCCGCTCTGGCACGGAACGTGGACCGGAGAGCGCGCGATGCACGATCGCCGCGTCCTCGCGCCGCACGCCGTCGTCGTGGGGTGCCTCCTCGGCCTGGCGTGGCTGGCGCTGCCGGCGACGGCGCACGGCCAGGCCGACGTCACCGGCGCGTGGCGGCTGCTCTCGCACACCACGCCGATCAATCCCATCCACGTCGCCCTGCTCAGGAGCGGCAAGATCCTGATCGCGTCGGGCTCGGAGAACGATCCGACGCACACGACGTTCCGGGCCGGCGTCTACGACTGGCGCGCGGGGACGTTCGCGCTGCAGCAGGTCCCGTGGGATTTGTTCTGCAACGCGATGTCGCAGCTGCCCGACGGGCGCGTGCTCATCACCGGCGGCAATCTCCAGTACAACCCGTTCCGGGGCATCAAGACGACCACGATGTTCGATCCGGCCGTGGAGCGGTTCATCCAGGTGCAGGACATGGCCCGCGGGCGCTGGTATCCCTCGAACGCGCCCCTGGCCGACGGCCGCACGATGGTCTTCGGCGGCTGGCTCGACACCGCCGGCACCAACAACGCGGTCGAGATCTACGACGTGCCGACGGGCTGGAGCCCCGAGTTCCCGGCGCCGTTCGTGCCTCCGCTCTACCCGTGGCTGCACCTGCTGCCGAACGGCCGCGTGTTCTTCTCGGGCTCGTCACCGACCTCGCGCTTCTTCGATCCGGCCACGCGCACCTGGACGGCCGGGCCGTCGACGGTGTACGGCGCCGAGCGGCGCTACGGCTCCTCGGTGCTGCTGCCGCTCCGGCCCGAGGAGGGCTACCGGCCGCGCGTCGTGATCATGGGCGGCAACAACCCGGCCACGGCGACGGCCGAGATCATCGACCTGGGCGCGGCCTCGCCGGCGTGGCGCCGCCTGCCCGACATGTCGGCGCCGCGCATCGAGATGAACGCCGTGCTCCTGCCCGACGGCCGCGTGCTCGCGCTGGGCGGCTCGGCGCAGGACAACGTCGCCAGCACCGCGGCCCTGAACGCCGACGTGTTCGACCCCGCCACCGAGACGTGGTCGCCGGGCGGCCGGGCGTCGGTGGCGCGGCTCTACCACTCGGTGGCCCTGCTGCTGCCCGACGCCACCGTGTGGGTGGCCGGCTCGAACCCGTTCCAGGGGAACTGGGAGAACCGGATGGAGATCTACTCCCCGGCGTACCTGTTCACCCGCGACGGCGCCGGCAACGTGGTGCCGGCGTCCCGGCCGACGATCGGCGCCGCGCCCACGCGCATCGGCTACGACGCGCCGTTCACGGTGTCGACGCCCGACGCCGCCGACATCGCCTCCGCCGTGCTGGTGCGCCTGGGCTCGAACACGCACGCCTTCGACTTCGAGCAGCGCCTGGTGGGCCTGCGCTTCACGGCGGGCGCCGGCAGCCTGGCCGTGACCTCGCCGCCGACGCCGGCCATCGCGCCGCCGGGCTACTACATGCTGTTCCTCGTCAACCGCGCCGGCACGCCCTCGGTCGCCCGCGTCGTGCAGCTCGCCGCGGTGCCGGGCAACCAGCCGCCCGACGGCACGATCACCGCGCCCGCCGGCGACGTGACCATCAAGGCGGGCCAGAGCGTGACCTTCGCCGGCGACGCCACCGACGCCGACGGCGCCGTCACCCGGATGTCCTGGGTGTTCCCCGGCGGCACCCCGGGCACCAGCACCGCCCGCGTGCCGGGCGCGGTGACGTTCGCGGCGCCGGGCACGTACATCGTCTCGCTCACCGCCGTCGACGACCGCGGGGAGAACGACCCGAGCCCGCCGTCGCGCACGATCACGGTCGAGCCGCCGGCCTTCGCCGCCTCGTTCGGCAGCCCGCCGGCCGGGGCCACCGTGAGCGGCGATCAGACCGTGGAGATGCGGGTCGGCGGCGGCGGCGCCCCGCCCTTCACCTTCACGCTGAAGATCGACGGCGTGCAGAAGTTCACGCAGACCACGTCGAGCACGAGCGTGTCGTACATCTGGAACACGCGCGAGGTGGCCGACGGCAGCCACACGCTGGCGCTCAGCGTGACCGACTCGACGAGCCAGACCGCCACGGCCACGCGGACGGTGAGCGTCGACAACGGCGGCCAGATGACGGTGAGCCTGACGTCGCCCAAGCCCGGGGAGACGGTGAGCGGGACGTCGTGGGTCAACGTCTGGGTGGGCAACGCCGCCGGGCCCTACAGCTACACGCTCACGGCGGCCGGGCAGACCGTGTGGACGCAGACCTCGTCCAACGCCCACGTCACCCTGCCGTGGGACACGACGAAGACGCCGAACGGACCGCAGACGCTCACCGCCACCGTGAGGACGAACCTCAAGAGCGGCTCGGCGAGCGTGAACGTCACCGTCCAGAACGGCCAGGTGCCCCTCGGCGCCGCCTTCACGAGCCCGGCGGCCGGCGCGACCGTCTCCGGGACGGTGCCCGTGGGCATGAGCGCCAGCGGCGGAACCGCGCCCTACACCTTCACCCTGAAGATCGACGGCCGCGTGGTCCTGAACCAGAGCGGCCCGGCCACGACGGCCTCGTATTCGTGGGACACCACGGTGGATCCCGACGGGTCCCACACCCTCGACCTCGCCGTCAGCGACGGCGCCGGCGCCGGCGCCACGGCGCGCCGCACCGTCACCGTCAGCAACGGCGGCGGGACCGGCTCCATCGACGTCGGCCTCACCAGCCCCAGGGCCGGCGCCACCGTCAGCGGCACCGCGTGGGCCACCGTCTGGGTCACCTCGCCCGTGACGACCCCGCTGCAGTACACGATGACCGCCGCCGGCGCCACCGTGTGGACGCAGTCCTCCACCGCCACCAGGGTCAGCATGCCCTGGGACACCACGAAGACGCCCAACGGCGCCCAGACCCTCACCGTCACCGTGCGCGACGCCGCCGGCATGACGGGCACGGCCGCGGTCAGCGTGACCGTGCAGAACCCGTAGCGGCGGGCAGGCGGCGCTCCGCGATGCTGCCCCAGCCCTGCAGCCCCGGCGCGGATTCGGACAATCCCTTGCAGTCCGCGGCCGCGGCCGTGCCGCAGCGCCGCGTCCCGCCGGCCCGGCGGCCGGGTGGCATCCGGCTTGCGCGGGGGAGTGCCGTGCCGACCATCACGCGCGCCGACCACGCCGACAAGGACTGGGATCGCTTCGTCGAGCAGCACCCGGCGGCCACCGTCGCCCACCTCGCCGCCTGGGGCCCCATCGTCCGCGGCACCTACGGCCACGAGGCCGTGTACCTGGCCGCGCGCGACGGCGCGGACCTGCTCGGCGTCCTGCCGCTCGTGTTCGTGCGGAGCCGCCTGTTCGGGCACCGGCTGGTGTCCATGCCCTTCCTCGACTACGGCGGCGTCCTGACCGAGACCGGCGCCCCGCACGAGCGCGCGCTCGTCGACGCCGCGCTCGAGCTGGCCCGCGAGCGCGGCGCGCAGTCGGTGGGGCTGCGGCAGCTGCACCGGGGCGGCCTGGAGCACCCCACCACCTCCGACCGCGTGACGATGCTGCTCGAGCTCGGCACCGAGGCGGAGGCGTGGAAGGCGCTGCCCCCGGAGCGCCGCAACCGGATCCGGAAGGGCGAGAAGAACGGCCTCGAGCCCGTGTGGGGCGGCGCCGAGCTCCTCGACGACTTCTACCGCGTCTTCGCCGTCAACATGCGCGACCTCGGCTCGCCGGTGCACGCGCGGCGCTTCTTCACGCTCATGCTCGAGCACCTGCCCGGCGTCGCGCGCGTGCTCCTCGTGCGCGACCGCGGCGGCCGCGCCGTGGGCGCCGCCGTCTGCCTGTTCTTCCGCGACACGATCATGGTCCCGTGGGTGTCGTCGCTCCGCGAGGCGTTCGCGCTCTGCCCGAACTTCGTCCTCTACTGGGAGGTCATCCGGTCGGGCTGCCGCGCCGGCTACCGCGTCCTCGACCTCGGCCGCTCGTTCAAGAACAAGGGCACCTACGAGTTCAAGCGCCAGTGGGGCGCCCGGCCCTGCACGCTGCCGTGGCTGTTCCTGGACGTCGTCGCGGACGCCGCGCCGTCGGTGGACCGCGACGCCAGCCGCTTCGAGCTCCTGGTCGCCGCGTGGAAGCGCGTCCCGGTGTTCGCGGCCAACGCCCTGGGCCCGTGGATCCGCGGCCAGGTGCCGAACTGATCCCCACCGTCTCGATCGCCATCCTCAATTACCAGCGGCGCGACGTCCTGCGCGGGGCGCTGGAGAGCGCGCGGCTGCAGCGCTGGCCGGTGCTGGAGATCATCGCCGTCGACAACGCCTCCACCGACGGCAGCGCGGAGATGGTGCGCGAGGAGTTCCCCGACGTGCGGCTGGTGCGGCTGCCCGAGAACCTCGGGGCCGCCGCGCGCAACGCCGGCGTCGCCGCCGCCAAGGGCGACCTCGTGTTCACGCTCGACAACGACGTGCGCTTCACCTCGCCCGACGACGTCGCGCGCGGCGTCGCCGTCTTCGAGCGCCATCCCCGCGCCGCCGTCGTCAGCTTCACGATCCTCGGCCCCGACGGCCGGCTGTGCCGCCGCGACTGGTGCCATCCGCGCGATCCCGATCGCTGGGCGGACCGGGAGTTCCTCACCGCCTACGTGCTCGAGGGCGCCTCGGCCTGGCGGCGCGAGGCGTTCCTGGCCGCCGGCGGCTACTGGCCGCCCTTCTTCATCGGGCACGAGGGGCTGGACCTGGCCCTGCGCCTGCTCGAGGCCGGCCACGCGCTCGTGTACACGCCCGCCGTGAAGGTGCAGCACCTGGTCGACACCTCGGCGCGGCCCTCGAGCCGCATCTACTACACGTTCGTGCGCAATGGCGTCTGGCTCGCCCTGCGCAACCACCGGCCGCTGCCGGCGGCCGCGTCGATCGCCCAGGACGTGGCGCTGGTCGGCTTCTGCGCCGCGCGCGCCGGGCACCTCGGCGCCTGGCTCGGCGGCCTGCGCGATGCCGTCCGCGGCGCGCCGGCGGCGCTGGCCACCCGCCGGCCGCTCTCGCGCGCCGCGTACGCGCGGCTGTCCGAGCTCCGCGCGCACCGGCCGGGGCTGGCGCGCCGGGTGCTGCGTCACCTCCGCGAACGCCTGATCTGACCGCCCCCGCGCGCCCAGGCATACTGGGGGGGTGAGAGACCGGCTCCTCCGCGCGCTGGCGACGCTCTGGGTGCTGCTGGGCGTCGCGGCCCGCCGGGCCGGCGCCGCCGTCCGGCACCTCGCCTCCCCTCGCCTGCGGCGCCTGCGGCGGGCCGGCCTCGTCACCATCGTCCTCGTCGCCGCGGCGGCGACGTTCGGCGCCGCGGTGGCCGCGCTCCTGGCCTCCACGGTGATCGACCTGCGGCGGTTCGAGCGCGCCGAGGGACAGCGGGCGACGCTGCTCTACGCGGCCGGCCAGACGCTGGCGCCCGGCACGAACATCCGCGCCGTCGACCTGGCCGGCACGCTGGCCCGCCTCCGCTACAGCGAGGTGCGCGGCACGCCGTCGGCGCCGGGCCAGTTCCGCCGCGCGCCGGGCGCGTGGGAGGTCTACACGCGGGGCCTGGACGTCGGGGGCGAGCGCCGTCCCCTGCGCGTCCGCCTCCTCGTCGCCGCCGACCGCATCACCCGCATCGTGCACGAGGGCGAGAACCTGCCCGCGGTCAGCCTCGAGCCGGAGGTGCTCACCAGCGCCGCCGACCGGCCGGGCGAGGAGTCGCGCCCGGTGCGCCTGGCCGAGGTCCCGCTGGTGCTGCTGCACGCGGTCCTGGCCGCCGAGGACCATCGCTTCTTCGACCACCACGGCCTGGACCTGCACGGCCTGCTGCGCGCGGTGTGGGTCAACCTGCGCGCCGGCCGCTTCGCGCAGGGGGGCAGCACCATCACCCAGCAACTCGTCAAGAACCGCCTCGTCGGCGCGCAGCGCACCCTGGGCCGCAAGCTGCGGGAGGCGTGGCTGGCGGCGATGGTCGAGTGGCGCTACTCGAAGGAGCAGATCCTCGAGGCCTACCTGAACGAGATGTACCTGGGCCAGCGCGGCGGCCTCGCCATCCGGGGCATGGGCGCCGCGGCCCGGGCGTACTTCCGCAAGGAGATCCATCAGCTCACGCTCGGTGAGGCCGCGCTGCTCGCCGGCATGATCCGCGCCCCCAACTCCTACTCGCCGGTGATCAATCCCGAGCGCGCCTACCAGCGCCGCGACGTGGTGCTGGCCCGCATGCGCGAGATCGGGCGCATCAGCGCGGCCGAGCAGGCGGCCGCCCGCCGCGAGCCCATCCGCGTGGCCGGCCCGGCGGCGCCGGGCCAGATGGCCCCGTACTTCACGGACTACGTGCGGCAGGAGATGGAGCAGCGCCTGGGCGACGACCTGGCCGGCGCGCGCGTGCTCACCACGCTCGACGTGGCCCTGCAGCGCAGCGCCGAGAGCGCGGTGAACCGCGGCCTCGAGCGCCTGGAGGCCGCGCGGCCCCGGCTGCGCCGCCGCGAGGCGACCGAGCGCCTGCAGGCCGTGCTGATCGCCATCGAGCCGGCCACGGGACGCATCCGCGCGCTGGTCGGCGGGCGCGACTACCAGACGAGCCAGTTCAACCGCGTGGTGTCCGCGCGGCGCCAGCCGGGCTCGGCCTTCAAGCCGTTCGTCTACCTGGCCGCGCTGGGCCGCCGCGACGGTGGGGGCCCCGCCTTCACGGCGGCCACGCCCGTGGACGACAGCCCGCTGGCCTTGATGGTCGGCCAGGAGGAGTGGGTCCCGCGCAACTACGAGGACCGCTACGAGGGGCGCGTCCCCGTCCGGCGGGCGCTCGAGCAGTCGCTGAACGCCGCGACCGTGCGGATCGCCCTCGAGGTGGGGTTGCCCGCCGTCATCGACACCGCCCGCAGGCTCGGCGTGGCGAGCCGGCTGTCCCCCGTGCCGGCGATGGTGCTGGGGGCGTTCGAGGTGACGCCGCTGGAGCTGGCCACCGCGTACCTGCCGCTCGCCAGCGGCGGGCTCAGGCCCGAGGCCGTCAGCGCGGTCGCGGCCGCCTGGGACGGCGGCGGCGCCGCGCTGCCGCTCCCCAGCATCGGGGCGACCGAGGTGGTCCCGCCGGCCGAGGCGTACGTCGTCACCTCGCTGCTGGAGGGCGCGGTCAACACGGGAACGGGCGCCCAGGCGCGGGCCCTCGGCGTCACCGGCGCCGTCGCCGGGAAGACCGGCACGACGAACGACGGCCGGGACGCGTGGTTCGTCGGCTACACGCCGCACCTCCTCGCCCTGGTGTGGGTCGGCTACGACAGCAACGAGCCCCACGGGCTGTCGGCCGCGCAGGCCGCGCTGCCGATCTGGGCCGACTTCATGCGCCAGGCGCTCGAGGTCTATCCCGCGCCGCCGGCCTTCCCGACGCCGGCCGGCGTCACCACGATCGCCATCGACCCGACCAACGGACGCGCGGCCACGCGCTGGTGCCCGCTCGTCGCGCGCGAGGTGTTCCTGACCGGTACCGAGCCGCAGCCGTGCGACGAGCACGGCTTCGTCACCGACCACATCGTGGACTGGTGGCGTCGCTTCCGCGACTGGCTCGGCAGGTAACTCGGAGGGGGGCTTCGCCCCCCTCCCAGGCTAGAGCGCGCGGCGGCCCTGGATGACGCGGATCAGGACGACCGCGATGGCGATGACCAGCAGGATGTGGATGAAGCCGTTCAGCGTGTAGGAGCTCACCATCCCGAGCAGCCACAGGATCAGCAGGATCACGAAGAGCGTCCAGAGCATGCGCAACTCCTTTCCCGGCGACGGCCGGTCCCGCTCTCCGTGCTGCGGGTCCCGTGCCAGCGGTCTTCCCGCTCGGTGGCACGCCACGTGCTGGGTGAGCGCCCGTGTCCGGGCTGGAGCCCTCCCAGGTCCTGTACCTCGCCATCCTGCTCGGCGTCTTCGTCCTGCTCTCCACGGAGCGCCTGCGCAACGACGTCGTCGCGATGCTCGCCGTCGTCGTCCTGGCCGCGGCGGGCCTGCTCGAGCCGCGGCAGGCGCTGGCCGGATTCGCGAGCGAGCCGGCCATCGTGCTGGCCTGCGTCTTCGTGCTGAGCGCCGCCCTCTATCGCACCGGCGTGTCGGACCTGCTCGGCGACTGGGTCGGCCGCCTGGCCGGCGGGGGCTACACGCGGATCGTCGGCGTCATGATGACCGCCGTGGCGGCGCTCTCGGCCTTCACGCATCACGTCACGATGACGGCCGTGATGCTGCCCACCACGCTCGACATCGCGCGGCGCCAGCAGATCCCGGCCTCGAAGCTGCTGCTGCCGCTGTCCTTCGCCGCCTCGCTCGGCACGACCATCGCCGTCATCGGGGCGCCGGCCTTCCTCGTGGCCAGCGGCGTGCTGCAGCAGACCGGACGCCCGGGGCTCGGCATCTTCTCCATCGCCCCCATCGGGATCGCGCTGGCGACGCTGGGCACGGTGTACATGCTCACCGTGGGCCGCTGGCTGCTGCCGGCGCGCGCCGAGGGCGGCGCGTCGAGCGAGCGCTTCCGCCTCGATCACTACTTCACGGAGATCACGGTGCTGCCCCGCTCGCCGTTCGTCGGCAAGAGCGTGGCCGAGGTCGAGCAGGACGAGCGCCACCGCGTCGACGTCGTCGGCATGCTGCGCGGCGGGCGGCGGCTGCGCGAGGGCCTGGCCGGCGAGCGGCTCGCCGAGGGCGACGTCCTGCTGGTGCGGACGACGCCCGAGGACATCGTGGCCTTCCGCCAGCAGCAGGGCCTGGAGCTGCACCCGGTGCGCCAGTACGGTCAGGAGGACGACGGCCACGAGGCGGCCGGCAGCGAGGACATCGAGACGCGGCTGGTGCAGGCCGTGGTGGCGCCGGGCTCGGACCTGCTCGGACGCACCATCGGCGACGTGGACTTCCGCCGCCGCTACGGCGCCATCGTGCTGGGGCTGTGGCGCCGCGACGGCTGGCTGGCCCAGGAGCTGGCGCAGATCCGGCTGCGCGCCGGCGACGTCCTCGTGCTGCAGGGCGACGAGGCCGCGCTCGCGCGCGTGAGCGCCGACTCCGGCTTCCTCATGCTCGTGCCCTTCCACGGCGAGGCGCGCCAGCGAGGCAGGGCGCCCGTCGCCGCGGCCGTCATGATCGCCACCGTCGCCGCCGCCAGCCTGGGCGTCCCCCTGGAGCTCGCGGGCCTCGGCGGCGCGCTGGCCATGGTCCTCGCCCGCTGCCTCACGCCGTCGCAAGCCCACCGGGCGATCGACTCGCGCATCTTCGTCTTCATCGCCGGCGCCATCCCGCTGGGCACGGCCATGAAGAACAGCGGCACGTCGGACCTGCTCGCCGGCTGGCTGCACGCCGCCGTCGGCGGCTGGCCGCCGTTCGCCGTGCTCCTGGCCGTCTACGCCGTGGTGGCGGTGGTGACGGAGTTCATGTCCGACGCCGCCACGACGGCGCTGCTCGCCCCGGTGGCGGCGGCGCTGGCGCAGGGGCTGGGCCATCCGCCCGAGCCCTACGTGGTCACGGTGGCGATGGCCTCGGTCACGGCGTTCCTGACGCCGATGGCCCACCACGGCAACCTGGTGATCTACGGGCCCGGCGGCTACCGGTTCTGGGACTTCGCGCGGGTCGGCGCCCCGCTGACGGTCATGATCGCGATCACGGTCGCCGTGATCGCGCCCCTGCTCTGGCGCGGCTGACGCCGGGTCCGGCCCTCAGGCAACGGCGACGCCGGCGAGCCCGGCCAGCTCGGCGAACGAGCGGATCACCGCGTCGGCCCCGGCGCCCGCCGGCGCGCCGCCGGGCGCGTAGAGCACGGCCCGCATGCCCACGGCGCGGGCCCCGCGGATGTCGGAGTCCACGCTGTCGCCCACCATCGCGGCCTCGGCGGCAGCCAGGCCGAGCCGCCGGAGCGCGACCTCGAACAGCGGCGCGGCCGGCTTGCCGACGACCACGGGCTCCGCGCCGGCCGCGGTGGCGACCGCGGCCACGATGGCGCCGCAGCCGGGCATGAAGTCGCCACCCTCGATGGGCAGCCGCGGGTCGACGTTGGGGGTGACCAGCGGAGCGCCGGCGGCCACCGCCCGCGCCGCGGCGGCCAGCCGCTCGTACGTCAGGTCGAAGTCGTTGCCGACGACGACGACGCCGGCGTGGCGCCAGTCCTTCACGTCCACGAGCTCGTGACCGGCCGCCGCCATCACGTCGGCCAGCTCGGCGGCGCCCATGACCAGCACGCGGGCGCGGCCCCACCGCTCGCGCACCACCTGGCCGATGATCTCGAGCGGCGTGAGGACGTGCCCGGCCGCCGTCACGCCGAGCGCGTGCAGGCGCGCGCGCAGGTCGGGCCCGGTCGCCCGGGAGTTGTTGGAGAGGAAGGCCAGGCGCCGCCCGGCGCCGTGCAGGGCCTCGAGGGTCTCCCCGGCGCCCGGGTTCAGGACGCCGCCGTTCCAGACGCAGCCGTCCAGGTCGAAGACGAAGCCGCGGACGGCCGCGAGCGGCGCGCTCAGGCGTCCGCCGACCGCTGGAACTCGGCGATCGCCTCCGCGTAGACGCCTTCGGTGCGCTCGGCCACGCTGGCCCAGGCGAAGCGCTCCTCGACGCGCCGCCGGCCCGCGCGCCCCATCGCGCGCGCCCGGTCGCCGTCGGCGAGCACGCGCGTCAGCGCGGCGGCCAGCTCGTCGGGCCGCGCCGGCGGCACCAGCAGCCCGGTCACGCCGTCCTCGACGACCTCCACGATGCCGCCGACCGCGGAGGCCACCACGGGCGTCTCGCACGCCATGGCCTCGAGGTTGATGAGCCCGAACGGCTCGTAGACCGAGGGGCAGGCGAAGACGGCGGCGTGGCTGTAGAGCTGCACGACCTCCTCGACCGGCACCATGGCGTCGATCCAGCGGACGTTGGGATGCTCCGGCAGCGCGCGCCGCAGCCGCGCCTCGATCTCCGGCGTGTCGGGGGCGGAGGCGCACAGGACCACCTGCACGCCGGCCGGCAGCCGCGGCGCCGCGCGGAGCAGGTCGAAGATGCCCTTCTGGTCGGTGATGCGGCCCACGAAGAGCACGTAGGGCGGGCGCACGCCGTGGCGCTCGAGGGCGTCGCGCCGCTCGGTGCGGCGGAACCGGTCGGGGTCGATACCGTTGTGGATGACCACCACGCGCGCCGGGTCGACGCGGAAGTGCTGCAGGATGTCCTCCCGCATCCGGCGCGACACGGCGATGACGCGGTCGGCGGCCTCCACGGCCGTGCGCTCGATCCACGTCGAGAGCAGGTAGCCGCTGCCGAGCTGGTCGGCCTTCCACGGCCGGAGCGGCTCCATGCTGTGCAGGGTGACCACCAGCGGGATCCGGTGCAGCGTGCGGATCCAGAGGCCCGCCATGTCGGCGTACCAGGTGTGCGCGTGGGCGACGTCGGCGTCCACGGGGTCGCGCGCCATGGCCAGGCCGATGGAGAGGGCCTCCAGCGCGGGCGCGAAGCGCGGGCCCTCCGGGCCGGCGGCCAGCCGCGGCCACGGCGTGAAGCCGCGCACGCCGATCTTGTCGTCGGGCGAGCCGTCGCGCTCCCCGAAGCAGCGCACCTCGACGGCCATGCGGCGCGCCAGCGCCCGGGAGAGCTGGTCGACGACGACGCCGGCGCCGCCGTAGACGTGCGGAGGATACTCGCGGGTGAGCAGGAGGGCTTTCACGGCCGTAGAATACCATCGTGATGCGCGCGCACCGTCCGGCCGTCGCCGCCCTGCTCGCCGCCGTCGCCCTCGCCGCGCTGGCCTGGCCGGCGCCCGCGCAGCAGCGCTGCGCGCCGACGCGTCCCGACGCGCTCGGCCCCTTCTACGCGCCGGACGCCCCGCGGCGCGACGCGACGGGCGCCGGCCTCACCGTGAGCGGCCGCGTGCGCTCGGCCGCCGACTGCGCGCCGCTCGGCGGCGCCCGCCTGGAGTGGTGGTCGGCCGATCCGCACGGCCAGTACGACGACGCGCACCGCGCCACCCAGGTCGCCGACGCCGAGGGCCGCTACCGGTACGCCACCGACTTTCCCGGGCGCTATCCGGGGCGGCCGCCGCACCTGCACGTCCGGGTCAGCGCGCCGGGCCATCGCACGCTGGTCACTCAGATCTATCCGCGCCCGGGCGACCGCGAGCTCTCGCAGGACTTCGTGCTGCTCCGCGACTGAGCGCCGTCCCGCAGGGCGCCGCCCGCCGGAGTCGGCGGCATCCCGCTTGCACTCCTCTCCGGTAACTCACGAAGGCGAGGTGTGACCATGAAGCGGACGATGTCTTCCCTCGTCGCCCTGACGCTCGCCGGCACGATCGCCGCGGGCTGCGGCACGGTCACCGGCGGCGCCGTCGGCGCCGGCGCGGGGGCCGCGACGGCCGCGGGCCTGGGCAAGGACGTGGGCAAGGGCGCGCTGATCGGCGCCGGCATCGGCGCCGCCGCGGGCGCCATCTACGACATCACGAAGAAGTAGCGAGGAGGAGCCATGAAGCCACTCCCCATCGGTACGGCCCTGATCGCGGCGCTCCTGCTCGCCGTCTCGCCGGCGCTGGCGCAGCCGAAGAGCGCCGACTGCCCGCCGTCGCCGTCGGCGTCGCCGGGTACCAGCGCGCCGGCCCCGGCCCCCCAGAAGATCGAGGGCACGGTGACGGACATCGACGGCAAGAGCAATCTCGTCACCCTGCGGGCGGAGAACGGACAGATGCATCAGTTCCGCGGCGACCCGGAAACGGTCAAGGACCTGAAGGTCGGCGACAAGCTGGAGCTCAACAAGCGCGCCGCCTCCGGCCCGCCCGGCTGCTGAGCGCGGACTACTCGCGCGGGCGTCTGGCCGGGCCGTTCGCGGCCGGCCGGGGGATGCGGACGCCGACGGCGCGCTCGATCGAACGGAAGTCCGCCTCCTCCGCGGGCGACACGAAGGTGACGGCGTCGCCGAGCGCCCGGTTCCGCGCCGTGCGCCCGACGCGGTGGATGTAGTCGTCCGGGGCGCGCGGCACGTCGAAGTTCACGACGTGGCTGAGGCCCGCCACGTCGATGCCGCGCGCCGCGATGTCGGTGGCGACGAGGACGCGGCAGCCGCCCGTCTTGAAGGCCGCCAGCGCGTGGGTGCGCTGCGCCTGGCTCCGGTCGCCGTGGATGCGGTCGGCCGCGACGCCCCGCCGGGCCAGGCCGTCGGCCAGCCGGTCGGCGCGGTGCTTCGTGCGCGTGAAGACGAGCATGTTGCGGACGTCGTCCCGCCGCAGGAGATCGAGCAGCAGCGGCAGCTTCTCCTCCGGCGCCACCGAATAGGCGGCGTGGCTGACGCCCGCCGCCGGCGCGGCCGGCCGCTCGACGTCGATCGGCGCGGGGTCCCGCAGGAGGTCGCGGGCCAGCGCCGCGATCGCCGGCGGCAGCGTGGCGGAGAACAGGAGCGTCTGGCGCCGCGTGGACGGCAGGCTCTTCATGATCCGCCGGATGTCGGGCAGGAACCCCATGTCGAGCATGCGGTCGGCCTCGTCGAGCACGAGCACCTCGAGCCCGGCCAGGCGAGCGTACGGCCGGCGCAGATGATCGAGCAGCCGGCCCGGCGTGGCCACCAGGACGTCGGCGCCGCGACGGAACGCCGCCTCCTGGGGTCCCATCGCCATGCCGCCGACGACGATCCCGCCGCCGGCGCGGGTGAACCGCGCGAGCTGGCGGCGGTGGTCGTCGATCTGCGCGGCCAGCTCCCGGGTGGGCGCCAGGATCAGCGCGCGGCTCGCGCCCCCGTGCGGGCGGCGCAGGAGCCCCTGCAGGATGGGCAGCAGGAACGCCGCCGTCTTGCCGCTGCCGGTCACGGCGCAGGCGAGCACGTCGCGCCCGCCGAGAGCCGGCGGGATGGCGAGCCGCTGGATGGCCGTCGGCTCGGCGAAGCCCAGCGCGTCGACGGCGCGCAGAAGATCGGGGTGCAGGGCGAAGCACGCGAACGACATGGGAGAGTTCCTCGTGGGGGCCGTCCGGGCCCGGTCGGTCTTCCGCGATGATCTGACACGCCCCACGAAGCGGAAGCAGCCGGGAAACGCGGTCTGAGCAGGAGGGGTCGCGATGAGCCCCGGATCGGACCAGACGCGGTCAGTATACGCGCCCGGCGCCGGAATGGCGAGCGCGTCGCGCGCCGCGCGGTCAGCCCGGCGGAGCGTCGGCCGCCGTCTCGTCGTCCTCGTCCTCGTCCCAGCGCTCGAGCTTGCGCGACACCGTGCGCACGTCGATGCCGAGCAGGCGGGCCGTCAGCGTCTTGTTGTTGCGGGTGGCGCGCAGGGTGGCCTCGAGCAGCCGCTTCTCCACCTCGGCCAGCGGGGTGCCGATGCGGACGCTGAGCACGCCCTCCGGCAGCGGCGTGGCCCCGGCGATCTCCTCGGGCAGGTCGCCCACGTCGATGAGGCTGCCGCGCGCGAGCACGACGGCGCGCTCGACCACGTTCTCCAGCTCGCGGACGTTGCCCGGCCACGAGTAGCCCTCGAGACGCCGCAGCGCGTCGTCGGTGAGGCCCTCCAGCCGCCGGTTGTTCTTGGCCGCGTAGATGCGCAGGAAGTGCTCGGCCAGCATGCGGACGTCCTCGCGGCGCTCCCGCAGCGGCGGCACGTGGACGGTGATCACGTTCAGCCGGTAGAAGAGGTCCTCGCGGAAGCGGCGCTCGCGCACCATCTGGGCCAGGTCCTGGTTGGTCGCGGCCACGATGCGGACGTCGACCCGCACGGTGCGCGTGCCGCCCAGCCGCTCGAAGTCACCCTCCTGGAGCACACGCAGGATCTTGGGCTGGGTGACCAGCGAGAGGTCGGCCACCTCGTCGAGGAACAGCGTGCCGCCGTCGGCCAGCTCGAAGCGGCCCTCCTTGCGGCCGGCGGCGCCGGTGAAGGCGCCCTTCTCGTAGCCGAACAGCTCGGACTCGAGCAGCGTTTCCGGCAGCGCCGCGCAGTTCACGGCCACGAAGGGGCCGGCGCGCCGGCTCGACCGCTGGTGGATCAGCCGCGCCGCGCCCTCCTTGCCCGTCCCGCTCTCCCCCTGGATCAGCACCGTGGCCGAGGAGTCGGCCACCTGCTCGATCAGCGTCATCATGCGGCGGAAGGCCGGGCTCGCCCCGATGATGGCGCCGTGGCCGAGCAGGGCCTCCAGCCGCTGCTGCAGCGCGCGGTTCTGCTGGATGAGCTCGCGCCGCTCCAGCGCCGAGCGGATGACCCGCGCGAGCTGCGCACGCTGCACGGGCTTGGTGAGGAAGTCGTAGGCGCCGTCCTTCATGGCCTTGACGGCTTCCTCGATGGTGCCGAACGCGGTCAGGAGCACGACGTCCACGTCGGGGGCGATGGCCTTGACGGCGTGCAGCAGCTCGATGCCCGACAGGCCCGGCATCTTGAGATCGGTCAGCACCAGGTCGATGCCGCCCCCCTGCAGCCGCTCCAGGGCGGCGCGGCCGTCGGAGGCGGCCACCACGCGGTAGCCCTCGCGCGTGAGCGTCCGCTCCAGGCTCTCGCGGAGCCCGGGATCGTCGTCGGCGACCAGCAGCGTCGGGTCAGCCACGCGCCAGGCGCTCCACCGGCAGCCGGATGGTGAATCGCGCGCCGCCCCCGGACTCGTTCGCCCACCGGATCTCGCCGCCGTGCTCCTCGGCGATCTGGCGCGTGATGGACAGCCCCAGGCCCGTGCCCTGGGGCTTGGTCGTGAAGAACGGCTCGAACAGCCGCCGCGCGACCTCCTCCCGGATGCCGCCGCCCGTGTCGCTCACGCTGATCTCCACCGCGTCGCCGTCGCGCCGCGAGGCCAGCGTCAGCGCCCCGCCCCGCGACAGGGCCTCCAGGCCGTTCTTGACGAGGTTCAGGACGGCCTGGCGCAGCAGGCCGCGGTCGATGCTCATCATCGGAACCCGCGGGTCGGTCTGCACCGTCAGCGCGAGCCCCTGGCGGGTGGCCACCGGGCGCACGAAGTCGGCCAGCTCCACGACGAGGTCGTTGATGGACTCCTCCTCGAAGTGCGGCCGCGGGAAGCGCGCGAAGGTCAGGTACTCCTCGGTGAGTCCGTCGAGCGTCTTGACCTGGTCGCGGATCGCCGCCACCAGCCCGACGGCCTCCTCCTTGTCGGCGGGGACGGGACTGCCCACGATGTCCTGCAGCATCTCGGCGTTCAGCTCGATGGCGCTGATGGGGTTGCGCACCTCGTGGGCGACCTTGAGCGACAGCCGGCCGACCGTCGCCATGCGCTCGGCCTCGAGCAGCTCGGCCTGGGCCGCCTGCAGCCGGCTCAGCGTGCCCGTCAGCTCGGCGTTGAGCCGCTCGACCTCGCTGCGCGCGCCGCGCTCGCGCTCGGCGACGAGCCCCAGCGTCACCGCGGGCAGCCCGAAGAGCGCGGCGAGGATGGTGCCCGGAGTCCAGCCGACCCACGGCGGCACCAGCCGGGTCGAGAGCGTGTAGAGGCCGCCGGCGGCCAGCGCCGCGACGAGCCCGACCCACGGCCCGAAGTAGTACGCGTTCACCACGACCAGCGGGAAGAAGAGGAGGTAGAAGAGGCTGTCGCCGCCGCCGGTCAGGCACAGCAGGACGAACACGAGCAGCAGGTCGATGCCGAGGGCGCCGAGGAAGATCGCCCGCGTCGCGCGCGGGTTCAGCGTGACCAGGGCGAAGACGCCGAGCTTGTAGGCCCCGAACCACATGACGAGCGAGTAGAGATCGATGCGGTGACGCGGACGCAGCGGCACCAGCCCCAGCGAGGCCAGGCCGCCGACCATGGCCACGGCCAGGAGCACGGCGAACACGCGCTCGTCCCGCTCCAGGAGGCGGAAGATCGCGTGCCACGGCGTGCGGTTGGCGCTCGACATCTTCGACGCGACTATAGCATGCGGGCCGACGCCGCCCCGCCCGCGACCCAACGCGCAATCGAGAAGGAGCGCCGGGGCGCTCCGAACCCCGGGCATCTCGCGACGCCACCACGCCACGTCGCTCCACCCAACCTCCCCGTGTCCCAGAGGAGCGCCCCGGCTGTGCCGGGGCCCTCCGAACGCCGCGCATCCTCGCGACCGCGCCCCGCCACGTCGCTCCACCCAACCTCCCCGTGTCCCAGAGGAGCGCCCCGGCCGTGCCGGGGCCCTCCGAACGCCGGGCATCCTCGCGACCGCGCCCCGCCACGTC